>OOGD01000009.1_pt1 | contig 54204 bp, 43 predicted proteins | sample 1670381 | NCBI WGS metagenome assembly OOGD01 (sample SAMEA98146918, study PRJEB22522) | marine metagenome | biome: marine biome; feature: marine water body; material: sea ice | place: Arctic Ocean | collected 14-Sep-2015 | depth 1.3 m | reverse complement strand
TGTCTGAACACATATGTAATGAATATGTAGGATTTTTGATTTTTTGAATTTTTGAATTTTTGAATTTTTGAATTTTTGAATTTTTGAATTTTTGAATAAAATAAGCTGACAATGATGTCAGCCTTCATTTAACTATTTAAAAACTAATCTGCTAGCCCTTTAGGCATATCAGCACGCAACTCTTGCCAAATTTTGCCACTTTCAATGCCATAGGTTCTTATCACCAAAGGGACACTTTCGTAGTCACCTTTCTCAGCGAGTTCTAATAATTGCTTGTAATAACCGCGGGTTAAATCTCTGGATTTTTGATTCGAAAAATAATAGCCACCAATACGTGAATACATCCCTCTAAAACCGTTCATCATTAATACATAAACTGGATTGCCAGATGCGAATGCCAAATCATGGTTGAGCTGATAATCGCATTGCGCAAAGGTTTTGCCATCATCAGGTATATCATTATGGCTATTTAATATTTCAATAGTTTTATCTTGCTGATTTCTGATAGCTCCACGAATAAATACAGCGCTGAGGTTAGTCCTTGCGGCGAGTAAATGGTCAACAAGTTCAGGAATACCATCTTCGTCGAGTCTGGCTAAAGTTTCTAATATATTAAGACCCGAAGTTTCCCAAAAATTATTAACCTTAGTTGGTTTACCATGTTTAATAGTTAACCAACCATCGCGAGCTAACCGCTGCAATACTTCACGCAGAGTTGTCCGTGTTACACCAATAAGTTCGGATAATTCACGTTCTGCTGGAAGAATGGTGCCAGGGGGAAAGCGTCCACTCCAGATAGATTCAACTATATATTCTTCAGCGAATCCTGCTGGGCTTTGTGCCTTGTATATCATCAAAAACTCACTTCGTTACATTGTTTTTTTAATTTTTATTGACTGATTGTACCAGAGGAATTTTACTGGTTACATCGAAACTTTGAATTGTTAACAAAGTATTGCTAAAAAGTAGTTCGAATTTATCTGCATTTCTGCTAACTGTGGGATTTTCAGATTGTTTTTGGGTACACTGAGCATACTGGTTGGTTCAATAATTATAATACTCAGCAAGGAATTTTGCATATGCAAATGTCCGTAACTCAAGCAGTAGCAGCCAACTTTTTGGGAAAAGCCCCAACTTGGTATAAACAAGCCATTGCCGCTTTTCTTATTATTAACCCAATATTATTTGTCATTAATCCTTATGTTGCTGGTTGGGCACTAGTCCTAGAATTCATATTCACTTTAGCAATGGCTTTAAAATGCTACCCATTACAGCCAGGGGGTCTGTTGTTAATGGAAGCGATGTTTATCGGCATGACAACACCCGAACATATGAAACATGAAATGGTTGTCAATATTGAAGTTATTTTACTCTTGATATTTATGGTGGCTGGCATCTACTTTATGAAAGGGTTGTTACTTTACCTTTTCACTAAACTGCTTATCAAACTTAAAAACAAGATTGTTTTATCAATAGCATTTGCAGCGGCTTGTGCAGTATTGTCAGCATTCTTAGATGCGTTGACCGTTGTAGCAGTCATTATTACCGTAGGGTTAGGATTTTACTCCATCTATCACAAGGTGGCATCAGGTAAGGACTTTCATTCTGAGCATGATCATTCCCACGATGATGAAGTGCTCAGCTTTAATCGAAATGATCTAGAAGACTTCCGAGCATTTTTACGCAATTTAATGATGCATGCAGGTGTTGGTACTGCACTGGGCGGTGTAATGACGATGGTTGGTGAACCACAAAACCTAATCATTGCTGATAAAGCGGGCTGGGACTTTATTGAATTTTCCATTCGTATGTCTCCTACTACTATCCCAGTTTTTTTTGCAGGGTTAGCGACTACTCTTTTAGTTGAGAAATTTTCATTGTTTAATTATGGCGCGCAGCTGCCGCAGAAAGTCAGACAAATTTTGACTGACTACGACAAGGATGTTGAAGCAAACCTAACCACACAAGATAAGGTTAAATTAGCCATTCAAGGATTAATTGCTGTTTGGTTAGTTGTAGGGTTGGCCGGTCATTTAGCAGCAGTTGGTTTAATTGGTCTCTCCATTATTGTGCTAACAACATCCATGGGCGGTGTAATTGACGAACACTCTATAGGTAAGGCTTTTGAAGAAGCATTACCTTTTACTGCATTATTATGCGTCTTTTTTGGAATTGTAGCAGTGATTATTGACCAAGGACTATTTAGTCCAGTGATTAATTGGGTGTTAACCTTTGAAGGAAAAACACAATTAGTCATGTTTTATTTAGCCAATGGTTTGTTATCGATGTTCAGTGACAACGTGTTTGTTGGCTCGGTATACATTACCGAAGTAACATCTGCACTCAACAGTGGTGTTATCACTCGTGACCAATTTGATTTATTGGCGGTTGCGATTAATACTGGTACTAATTTACCTAGCGTTGCCACACCAAATGGTCAAGCAGCGTTTTTATTCCTGCTAACGTCAGCTATTGCGCCACTGCTTAGATTATCTTATGGCACTATGGTGTATATGGCGTTACCTTACACAGTGGTTCTAACACTTGTTGGCTTAGCTGCAACTTATTTTGGATTGTATGACTTAACACAATGGTTGTACGACATTCACCTTATTGAACATCACTCAGGGTCGATACCCGGAAGCGATGTTCTACCCCATTAAACTAGGACTCACTATTGTTAAGCAATCTAGCATCACTATCAACTGACAGGCGCGCGTGGGGACTATTGTTTGTCTCTGCGCTGTGCTTAGAAATATTCGCCTTGTACTACCAACATGTTATGGATTTACGTCCTTGTATCATGTGTATCTATCAACGCACTGCTGTGTTTGGTGTCATGTTTGCAGCAATACCAGCGATGTTAATTAATAACTTTTTTACCCGGTTAGTTAGTTATACTGGCTGGGGTGTATCGGCTATTTGGGGGTTATTTATTGCCATCGAACATGTTGATATTCAAACTGCCCTTAATCCATTTTTTGCTACTTGTGAGTTTGAACCTAACTTCCCATCTTGGGCCCCCTTACACGAATGGCTACCGAATATCTTCGGTGCGACAGGTGATTGCGCAGATATTAACTGGTCATTCATGGATATGAGTATGCCACAATGGATGATAGTCATTTTCGCAATTTATGCGACGATTTGGTCTGTGATGTTGCTTTGCCGATTATTCGTAAGTCGCAATTTATAACATTGACTCCATAGCATTTTTTAATTTTATCCAAGCTCACACATGCGTGTTTGAATAAAAAATCAAATTCGGATGAAGGATTCGAGTGAAAAACGGCTTGTTTTACAAAGCCAATAGTCTTTTGTAGCAATTTTGACTGAATTGATAACCAAACTGTACAGTGCGCTCACATTAACAACATTGAATGTCTATGCTGGTCGCATTTTAATCGTCAAGGCTTAAACTTGTTCTTGAACTCAACACCTAATCACAATTCAGATGAGTGGTTGTTAGCAGCAATCAAACACCTAATGTGTCTTGTGTCACAGCGACGTATTCGCAGTCAATACGTTCAAGGTTTTATCACAATATTTATAGTAATGAATTTAGTTCAGCTAACCTCGTTTTATGGGATTCAAAAAAGACAATATAGAGGAACATTGCCGCTTTATTTACCATGTTAAATAAGTCAACTAAAATGGCAAAGATGTAAACCCTAATATAAGTATCCAACCTGCAAAAAAAAGCTTTAAATTTTTTGCCGAAAAATACAACACTAATTGTTTAGCTAAAATACCACCCGCTATAGCACCCGCTCCAGCAAATAGCACTACCGGCCAGTAGATGGCTTTAGAGATCACTAAATGAAAAATAACCCCACCCCATACCGTCATTGCACTCAATATAACGGCGGCAGCGATGGCAAGAGTTACATTAAATCGTCTTATAATTAAATACACTGCTACCAACTCCCCCACCCCTATGGATAACCAAGCAGTGACTCCACCGCCAACTAAAGCGACAGCTGGTAAAGCAATATAATCATACACACATAATTTCGTATTAAAATTTCCATTGTCTGACAAAAATACTGTAAAAAAAATGGCTATTGCCAACATTATAGAAAAAACACCAAAACCTGTATGTAGACTAGTGGGGTCACTAAAATGCGCAAAAAATTGTGGATTAGTCTGCACCATCCACAACCCTAAAATAGAGGGGGGTACTGTTAACACCAAAATTCTAACCAAGTGTTGCCACTGCGAAAATTCAAGCTCTCGTTTAGCTTTTTGCTGCTTGTAAAACATCCACCACGTTACGGCACCTGCGGTCATACCGCAGCACTGGATTGCAAAGCTAGTTGCAACAGATGTAACAACAGAGAATTCCAATTGATTAAAAAAGGGCACAAAAACAATACCACCGCCCGCACCGGTAGCATTAGCAAATATAGCACCCAAAAAACCTAAAAAAATAAAACTGCCAAATTCTTGAATAAGGCTTAAAGTTTGCGTTTGCCAAAATAGAATGTTTAACCAGAAAAAAAACAAAAATATACGAATATGCTTGGCTGATATTTTTAAAGACATAAAATTTGAGTAACCTATACTGAATATCATAGATAGACCTTGATAAACTAAAACAACTGAGACAAAGAAAAAGATCAAATAATGGTAAAACTCAAACATAAACATGAATCGGTTATCATAACCCTTCAACCCAATCGCTCCGCTAATTGGCAGCAAAATAAAATCATTATCATGGTGATGGCTGCTTTTGTAATGATCATTGCCATCGCTTGGAGCCTGGTCGGCGTTTGGATAATCCTCCCCTTTGCAGGTTTTGAAGTAGGATTGTTGGCTTATTTAATGTATCGCGTGTCCTATTCAACTTATCAAAAGCAGATTATCACTATCAATAACCATACGGTGACATTTGAATCGGGTATCTATTATCGTAAGCAATGTTTACATTTTGAAAAAGACAAAATTTCAGTTGTAACAATACAAGCACAAACCGACTATGAACAAACTCATATCACCCTTAAAGATAATCAACAAAATGTAGTCATTGGGCAATTCCTAAACCAACAAGACCGTCAAACCATACTTTCACACTTTAAAAAAGCGCAGCTTTATGTACACAGTGACAAATGGTGGAAAGGTAATTAATACATAAGAATTATGTTTATAGGTAGGTATTTAAAATAGTTAACAATGTTTAATCTTAATAACGGCAATTATTACGTTAATAGCGTTTAGTAAACGACAGCAGACGACCCATAGCTATCATTGCAAAATTTTAAAATATTACTTGAAGTGTAAACAATTCTGCTCAAAAAATGCTGTTATTGAGACCTTAAGTCCCTTGATATACCAACGTTTAAGAGAAATAATTTACTTAAATAATCTCGGTAATTTGCGGTTTTGAAACATCACTGATTAAGTTACTCTGTTTCTTTAGACATTTTATCAATTAAGTATTGCGTGTGGCCCTGAGAATAAAAAGCTGAACCTTTATCAGACATAATAAACTGATTGCTCTGCGTCACCACCAATCTACCGTCCTGTAAACAATCCAACAACTTCGCTTCCGGCATATCATCAGATTTGTATTCGGCAGCCTGCTCTTTTGCCTGACCCCACTCAACAAACTGAGACAACTTAGCGGTTTGTTGCACTAAAACGCTAAGACCATTGTCTTTATCAAAGTATTTCTGCAGCGCTTTGGCGTTATCGGATTCACCTTCAACAAACAACTCCTCACCTTCTAATTTCACTGTTACTGCAGAACCAAGTTCAAAATTTCCCGCCAACTGAGCAACGTCTCTGTTGAGCTTTTGTTGATTGAACTGATAATAATTTTCAACAAGCTTCAAATCAATATCGATTTCGCCTTTATTCATTAATTGTAGTGTCTCCTCAAACGCACCCTTATTCAAACCACTTTCAAGCACGTCGATCCCGCCGCCAACATCTTTATTATTGTCTTTAGCTATCCCTCGAAGCACATCATTAGATTTAATATTGTTTTCACCAATGTAACTAAGCAAAGATGGAGAGTTGCTGGTAATTTGCATGTCTGTGGCCAGTTGATAAATTTACTAAAAACACAGCAATTAACACGCCAGTATTACGAAAACTAAAAAAAACATTAAAATTCAGGATGTTATAGGTTTTAAATAATATATATTCTGATATTAAACAATAAACTTACTCTTTTTTAATCTTAGTAAGGCAACAACTTGCCAGTCATTTGTACTGTTATTGTCCTTCAACTGTTAAAATTATAAGTCACTAGGATTATTCACAAAGCCTCCAACACTTGTAGATTTTAGTCGCAACTACCCTTATGATTTAAAAAACTCATTGTAATAGGTCGAACATGAAACGCATTCTCAGTACGCTGGTATGTTTTGCTCTCACCTTTACCTCAATCGCAGATACCTTGAGGTTATCGGAACCCGCCACACAAGATGCCCAAACCGAAACATTTGGTATAAAAATCGATCATTCGCTTCCAAAATTAACAATGGAAAACTTAGTAGTTGACTCCTCCCTACACCTAGCTAAGCCGTTTCAAGTAGAGGCTAGGATAGCCAAGGTATGCCAAAAGAAGGGATGTTTTTTTATCGCACAACAAGGCCAACATATTTTGCGCGTCTCGTTTCGAGACTATAGTTTTTTTATACCCACAGACAGCAGCGGCAAGACAGTCACCCTCGCAGGTGAACTGGTGGAAAAGAAATTAAGTCCAGAGCAGGTGGCACATTTTAAAACCGACTTAGAAAGCGCATCTGACGTGCTAAAGCCCGGTTTGGTTTATGAAATTGTGGCTGATAGTGTGAAAATTCCGCGAAGCTGGTAAAACGGATGTCTGAAATATGTTAATTTTGTGCGCTAAAAATGAGTGTTATCGAGCACTGATATTTTTTAGCAGCGCCCGCGTGACAATACTAAGTTGTTAAAATTTCAACACATTAATTTCTAAATTATTTAACTTATTTTTAAGACCTGTGTGATAAAGCGCTTCGACCGCTTTGGCACCTGAGTATTCAGCCACTGAGATCTTATCATTCATGTGAATGGCAAAACTATGCCAAGCCTTTGCATAACGTTCAGAAAAACCGGCGTGTCCCCACTCACCTGAGCGCTTTTTGACTTGGCTTGGTGCAAAGAAGAACTCACTTTCTAAGTGACCGTGCGGTTTATCTTGCTGTGCATCAACATCGGTGGAGCCAATCAAGATTAACTTATCAATATTGTTAACAAACTGATTTTGTAAATTCAATAACAAGCTCTTATTACCTGCAAAATCTAATATCCAGTTAACTTTATCTTCGCCAAGTTCGGCAATCTCGTCATAACTGAGTACTTGGTCATAACAGTTTAAGTCTTGGGTAAAGCTTTTATTATTGGCAGAAGTAAGGCCAATCACCTGATAGTCTAATTTTCTCTCATTTTTGTGCTTCATCAACAAATGAGCAGCACCATATGCAGTTTTACTAGAGGCACTGGTGAGTATCACTTGTTTAACAGGTAGCTCAGAGGCCACTAAACCTTCACCAACATAATCATCCAACACAAAAGAAGTCATAAACAGCGGCCGATAATTTAGCTGCCATGCTTCTCTTCCGACTTGATAACCGGGGTCGGTAGCACAGCGCACATAATTGTCATAAACAGGTGAAATACTTTTACGTTTTTCGCTAATATCAAAAAAATGAGTAGGTGAAACTTTACCTGCTGTGATTACTAAGTGTGAAGCCATAGGCAAATAACCATAGATCTTTTCACCAACATTGACTTCAGCGTGATTTGACTCAAGCACAGTAGCAAAGCCCCACATAGGCACAATACCCCACGTATCGTCTGCTGGAAAGAAACCCCAGTAGCCCATTTTATCGCCAAAAACTGAGTAAGTGACATTGTTAGCTGAAAAACCAAAAGAGTTAATTTTAAGCAGCACCTCATCAGTACTTAATTGTGTGCTATTTAACTGCTTTTCAACAATTTTGGTATTAGCCACATTTGATTTTTCAATCCAAATTTCAGTTGTATTATATGTTTCGCTCATTATGTTTCCCCCTAAAGTGAATTTATTCTGATAGATTAGATCACAATACAAGTATAAGTTTTTAAATCGTTGTTATGGCATCACAAATTTGAATGCTATGAAATAAACTAAGATGATTACCTCAGAGGCAAAACGACTATGCAAGACACTTCCCCTAAGTTTGACATTATAATCTTTGGTGCCACCAGCTTTGTAGGGCAAATTCTAACACGATACATGCTTAATCAGTTTGCCGTTGGAGGTGAACTTAAATGGGCAATTGCTGGGCGTTCACAAAACAAACTAAGCGAATTAAAACTATCTTTAGGCACTGCAGGAGAAGCCCTTGATACTTTAGTCGCTGATGCTGCAGATGAAGACAGCTTGCACTCAATGTGTTTATCTACCCGAGTTATTATTTCAACAGTTGGGCCTTATGCACTTTATGGTGAACCATTAGTAAAGGTTTGCGTGGCACTAGGCACAGACTACTGCGATCTTACCGGAGAAGTGCAATGGATAGCTAAAATGTTAGAACGTTATGAAGACGAGGCTAAAAAAAGTGGTGCACGTATTGTCAACAGTTGTGGTTTTGACTCGGTTCCCTCAGATTTAGGCGTTTACTTTTTACAACATCATGCGAATCAAAAATTTGGACAAACATGCAGTAGTATTAAAATGCGAGTCAAAAAAATGAAGGGTGCGGCATCAGGCGGAACTGTGGCGAGTATGACTAATATATTTAAAGAAGTTGCCAGTAATCCAGCTCTACGCAAAGTGTTAGCTAACCCATACGCAATTTGTCCATCTGATCATGGTAATACTGTGCGCCAAGACAATATGAACCGACCTCAGTATGATGATGATTTTAACAGTTGGGTAGCACCTTTTGTAATGGCTGTAATCAATACCCGAATTGTACATAGGAGCAATACTTTGGTAGAAGGTGGCTACAGCCAGCACTTTGATTACAACGAAGCCATGTTAACCGGTAAAGGCCTGATGGGTAGTGGTATAGCAGCTGGTGTGGGTGTCGGATTAGGCGGTTTTGCTATGGCAGCGGTCATACCACCAACTCGCTGGGTAATGGAAAAATTCATATTACCTAAACCCGGTGAAGGCCCAAGTATAGATGCCCAAGAAAAAGGTTTTTACGATTTACGTTTTTATGGAAAAACAGATGATGGCCAAGAAATTCGTTGCAAAGTGACAGGCGATCAAGACCCAGGTTATGGCTCAACCGCTAAGATGTTAGGACAGGCTGCAGCGTGCTTAGCTCAAGATATCAGCAAAGATGATGTTCAAGGTGGCTTTTGGACACCAGCAAGTGTTTTTGGTACACAATTGATCACACGTTTAGAGAAACATGCTGGTTTAACATTCGAAATTATTGATTAATTATTGCACCGACAAGCATCTGACAATGTTTCTTAACAAAGCTAATTAATGATACTTTAGTCGTAAAACCGATACGGAAAGCTAACTCAATAATGATGTAACTGAGTGTTTTAAAATTGTTTTAATTTAATATCTACGGACAACATATAATTTCATACAGGATAAAAAGATTGATTTCAAAGCAACCTAATGTGTAAAGTTTTGGAAATTCACACATTAGGTTGAAAATGAATCTTTGGCTGCCTAGGTACCCATCTCTACTAGCACTTATCCCTGTTACTTTTTCATCAATATTACATTGTGCATATACTTTTCGAGCCAAAAAGACTCTAAACCAAGCAAAAAAATATTTAGTGTGGCGAATGTGCTGAATTTGGTTGCTGTAACGAGCCAACTAGTTAACGAATTTCGAAAAGAACGAGGTATATCAGCTGAATTTATTAGTACAAATAATGCTGATTTTACCCTTGAAATAAATAACCAAAGAGAAGTCACTACAAGCACATAAAAAACCAAAAAATTTATGGTTGATAGCAGTTAAAACGAGCAGACAACAAGTACGAGCACACTACTTTTAAGGGACTTAAAAATAGTGTGATACAGTCCGCGGACAAATAGGTTACTTGAACATACCTTAGGAAAAGCACTTAATTAATACTCCAGAAATAATCTAATCGTCTTAAATTTAAATAGGCAGCTAGGGTCTGGACTAGAAGAAACTGGTTCATCTGAACGGTTTCTCACCTTTTACAGTATCGCTGATGCTAAGCATCGAACTTGCCATGCTGTATAATGTGTTCGCAAGCGGCCCATTCACTTCTTTATTTGTCACTAAATACATCGGGCTAGTCTTAATACAGGATACCTATATAAAATCAGCTTTCACCGTCGCCCACTAGAGTGTAAACGTTCATGAAATCAGTCTGTTGAAACCAAAAAAAGTCGTGAAGTAAATACATATCAAGGCATCATAGGAAACAGCAACTGCGTTTATGATGTCAATGAAAAAAGAGTGGTTTAGGGCCATAACGGTTCGAACAGACAAGCTAAATAAAACCGAACAAACACTCTTTTAAGAGACACTGTGATATGCCAATTTTAATAACAGCACTAGCTTATGAAGTATTTAGTATAATTGAGATAAGAACCTCAGAATCTTTTGCAATCGGCCGCTCCACAAACAAAGTAGATGTAAATGAAGATTTTACTGACACAGTCAAAATATTTCTTTAGCTGCAGAACGACAGATAAAATAACAGAGCTCATCAATAAAGCCTTTGGCAATGTACGAACCTATTTCATTAGTTTTCAAGAAAATACTTATTAGGTAGGTGTCGCGACAGAAGAAATGAGCGTCAATATAAGATCTGTTAAGGAAAACAGGCTTATTACATCAGGTAGAGCAGAAAAGTAGCGAAAGATAATTTTGGCACAAACGCTCAACAAGCAGCTAAACATGAAGCATAACGCAAAAAAACAAGCTCTTAGGTAAACGCCTCTTATTTCAAATCGAAAAAAGTTGAAAAACAGATATTTTAAATAAATCTGATACTGAGTACCTAAACTGATAACTACTCAATATTAAGTTGATTTAGATTGAGCGCCTGAGTTTGCTCAATCTAACATCTACTTGTAGTGACGATTATTCCTCTACGGCCATTTTAGGAGTGCGATCGGAGCGAAAGACTCCCCAGTTTTTCTCAGCAATACCGTCTGGTTTGTCTTCGCCGCCTTTCCACTTTTCGTCGAAAGCTTCAAAGTAGTAAGATACAACACGATTGTCTACTAACCACTGCCTGTAAGCGTCAAAGAACACTTTTTGAGCTTTTTCGCTGGCTTCACCAATAATCAAACTTTCGTCACCATTGCTAGTGATTGCGCTAGTTGCCCAACCTGACTCGCCTAACACAATCTGCTTGGTTGGGTGCAATGCTTGAATATCATGAAAGGTTTTCTCAGTCCAAGGCAACGCATTTTGGAGAGTTTGTGAATTCCACATCGCATAAGCATGCAAAACAATATAGTCGACTGCTTGAGCTATTTCTTGGCTCCACGGTTTATTCCAAAAATTATAATCGTCGGCCAGGGTTACCGGCACTTCAGTCTCTGTTTGAACCCTCTTAACCCATGCCAAATATTTAGGATAGTCAGAGATGGCCAATTTATGTGCTGACCAATCAACAAAAATTTCATTACCGAGGTTTACTGTCACCACAATGTCTTTGTATTCATTGGCTAAACGAATGACTTCTGAAATTTGTTGTTCATTTTTTTCATTAGTTTGGGTAGAGGATAGCCAAGCCCCTTGCATTACCTTGACCGGTAAGTTGTGTTTTTTGATAGTCTTCAACACTTGTTCACTAGCGGGGTCTGCGGCATACATCCGAATAAGGTTCCACGATACATCGCTATCGGTGGTCAATAACATCATGTCTTGAAGAATATCTTCCTCTGTCGATACACTGTTTTTGCCAGGACTTTCACCGTCGCGGTAAGAACCATAAGAAATACCTATCCCAATCCACTTATCATCTATTGTGGGTTTAAACACTGTTTTTATGTTTGAAGGATCATGGATTTTTTTTGTCATACTGCTCACCTGAAAGTTAAAACTGGTTAATACTAATATCATGGTGATAAAAGGTAATAATTTCATATTGTATTCCCTACAATCCGGATAATGTATAGTTCACCTATTCAGTTAATCGAAATGGGGACACAACAATCAAGTTATTTACGCTGTAACGGACTTTTATCCAGTTTATAGGGGTGAATAATGGTTACTGCCATTTTATTTGGTCAAAAATGCGACAGGTAGTCAGGTTATCAACAACTTAATCTAAAAGAACAAAGTGCTTCTCAAATAAAATCAGCAAACCTGATATATATAAATTTGTGACATATTAAAATTGCTTATCAATAGCTTAACCCCAAAGTAGCGACAAAAACTAAGTGTAATGAATGCTACTGATGAGCCTTTTTTTTGCACTACAGTCAATCTATAATGTTCAAAAGTAACGTTATCGGCTAAACCCTTAACGCTAAGTTAATAGTTTCAGCTGATAAAAAAAATATCGAACCAAATAAAAAAAATGCTGGTTTGAAGTGTCATCTAATAAAAATGTTAGTGATAAGTTTTGAGTAAAAAAGCTTGTTCGCAATTAGCAAATAGTTGACGCTTTAATTTTTTATTGAAGTGCATGTTTGACAACAATGTTAGCGACGAAAACTTACCCCAGCTCCACTAAATAATGGTATTTATCACTACGGCAGCGGCTTAGCCTAAATTCAATCGCTTTATTGTCCAGTGAATGAGTCACTCTTGTGACTTCGAGTAAAGGGTCACCTTCTACAATATTTAACATCTGTGCATCTTTTTTTGTAGCAAGCACGGCCTTGATGCTATCGCGTGTGTTTCGTACAGTTAGGTTAAATTGAGTTTGATAGAAATGGTAAAGCGTGTGGGGTACTTGAGGCTCTTTTTCTAAAATAGCAAAATACTTGTATGGTAAATATATGGTTTCAGCAATACAAAACTCTTCATTCAGAATTCGCCTTCTAGTCAGCACTATGACTTTTGATTGTGGCTCTAATTCTAGCGCTTGTGAGACCTGCTCAGTTGCTATTTGTGTTTCTACTAGCAGTAGTTCGGCTTTTGGTAACTCAGGGGTTCTTCCATCGGCAATCAATGGAAAAAACCGATACAAGCTGTGATGACCAGTATGCTCAGATACAAATGTGCCAATACCTTGCCTACGATTCAGTATCTTATCATCGGTTAAACTGTTTAAAGCTTTCCGCACAGTGCCTTGACTCACATTTAACTCGCTTGCTAATTGAAATTCGTTAGGCAACATTTCACCGGGCTTCCAACGTTGTTCAACAATCAGTTGTGTGACGTGTTCTTCAACTTGTTTGTACAAAGGTTGAAAAGCTAGCCCAGGACGGCTTAATTTATTATCAAAGCGATTTTTATTCATTTATGTGAACAGTAAATTAACATTTACCTAGAGTAATATTAACTATCACTCTTATACAAGATATTAAATAAATATTGTTACTAGTGAGTATTGTTTGGGTGTTTGATACCACATATAAATATCTAAAAAAATTGATTAATAACTTTCATTTCAGTCAATTATTCTCATCGATTGACAAAAATTTAACACTACTATAACTTATGTCTTATATAAGATTAATAACGCACTTTTTTCATACTTAATTTGCTCACTGAGCAGATATCCTCAGAAACGAATAAAATTGGTTTCTGTTGAGTAAAACGTAGCGTTTAGCAAATTTTTAGAGGTTACTTTTGCCCGTATTTTCACCATCACTTTTACCTGAACTCAATCTATCAGCACCCAATTGGAATAAGGTATCCCAAGTTTCTATTGTAGGTGATGCTTATCTAGTCGACGACACCTCTGTAATTTTGCCAACTTCAGATGGCTTGTTACAGGTCAGCTTTCACCCATCAGGATTGCGCCTAAGAATAGCTGGCCAGTCTAGTGCCGATTATGAAATGTTATTGCAAGAGCCCAAAAAATTACCGTGTCTAATAGCTCATTCAGCGCAAAGTACCGTCATCACATCAGATAATAATGAGCTAATCATTCAACATAATCCTTTTTCATTTGCGCTGAATTGTGGTGGAAGAAATATACAAAAAACACCAAACGATGGACATTTTGTGCGCCAGTATCGCATGCCGCCTCTGGCAAAAACTACTCAAGGTTGGTTATTCAGTTTGGACTTAAGTGCTGAAGAAGCCGTGTATGGATTGGGTGAAAAATGGTCGAGCTTAAATAAGCGAGGCCAATTTATTCGCTCATACAATCATGACGCCCTTGGGGTTAATGCCGAAGTTTCTTATAAGAACACACCTTTTGCCTGGAGCCCATCTGGATGGGGTGTATTTGTGCATACGCCAGCACCAGTGACTCACGCAGTTGGCTACGCACCTTGGTCGCAAAGGGCTTATGGGTTGTTAGTGGAAGATGACACGTTAGATATATTTATACTCAAAGGTAAAAATGGTGCTGAGATAATCCATCAATACACTGAACTAACCGGTAAAGCACCCGTTCCGCCAGTATGGAGTTTAGGTGTGATTTTATCCAAAGCTTATTACAAAGACGTGCCCGAACTGATGGCTACTGCAAAAGCCGTGCGTGAACATAATATGCCTTGCGATGTGATCACCTTAGATGGACGCGCATGGCAAGATACCGATACACGTTTTGCCTTTGAATGGGATCCCAAACGATTTGCAGACTTCCCACCCAACAAGGTTATTAGTGACTTAAAAGCCATGCACTTTAAAGTGTGTATTTGGGAATATCCTTTGGTATCAGTACAAAACCCATTGTTTGAAAAAATGGCAGATAAAGGCTGGTTACTTACAGATAAACGTACTGGCGGAGCCTACCGTTATCAATGGGACATGAGTGCGTTTGCCGAAGTACTCACCCCCTTACCTGAGTCAGGCATAGTTGATTTCACTCACCCTGATGCATTTAATTTTTGGCTTGAGTCACATAAACCATTATTCGACCTTGGCATAGACATGATTAAGGCCGACTTTGGCGAGCAAGTAGAGGATGACAATATGCTTGCCTACAATGGTGATTCTGGGCATCGATTACACAATGTATACAGCCTTTTATATAACCGCTGTGTGTATCAAGCAGCTGAAAAGTACAGCAAAACAGGCCCATTTTTATTTAGCCGAAGCGCATGGACCGGCTCGCAACGTTATCCCAGTCAATGGGGCGGGGATCCTCAGGCAGATTGGGGGGGATTAGTTGGTAGCATTCGTGGTGCTTTGTCTTGGGGCATGTCTGGTGCGCCTTATTTTGCCACAGACGTGGGCGGTTTTTATAAAGACACCCGCGACTCAGAATTATTTGTACGTTGGTCACAAACTGCAGTATTTTCTGCGCACATACGTCTCCATGGTATAGGGCAAAGAGAGCCTTGGAGTTATAGTTCAGAGGCAGAAAATGCCGTTAATCAGGCCTTAAAACTACGCTATCAGCTTATACCTTATATTCAAACTGCTATGCAACAGGCCAGCGAATCAGGTTTACCCGTGATGCGCGCTATGGCTTTAGCCTTTCCCGATGATAGGTTGGCTAGGGGGTTTGAGATACAGTTTATGTTTGGTGATAATTTATTAGTGGTGCCTTGCACCCAAGCTGGCGGAGAGGTGGAGTTTTACCTTCCTCAAGGTCAATGGCTGAGATTTCCTGAACAACAAATTTTTACTGGGGGGAGTGTTTATAAATTAACGCTACTGTTGGATGAAATGGCGGTGTTCGTTCCTGCTGGACATCAGATACCTATTGGACCTGATGTGTTACATACAGAACAATTAGAGCATCCCAAAATCGGTCAACAAATCAGTCATTACTGGCCAACTAGAGATACAAAATCACAATGACTAAACTGCAGCGAACATTATTCACAATTAATACGCCATTGGGTAAGTTCAACTACTTGATAGCCAATGTAGCCAAAAATTTAGCCGGAGGATTGCTTGCACTGATGTTAGGCATGATACTGGCGCAAGTCTTTTTTCGCTATGTGCTTAACGATTCATTGGCATGGACTGAAGAATTAGCAAAATTTGCTATGGTCTGGGTAGCGTGTTTAGTTGCTCCTTGGGCATACCTTGCACATTTAAATGTATCTATTCAGATGTTTGCCGATGCGCTACCAGCACTTTTACGCAGAATAACCGAACTACTGATTACCATGTTAGTAATGGTTATTTGCGGCATCTTTTTTATACAAAGTTTAGAATTTTGGCAAACAGGGCTAAGTATTAATGCTTCGTCTGTGCCCGTTAAATTAGCTTACTTCTATAGCTGTGCCCCCTTTGCTTTTGGCTCAATTTGTTTGGTTGGCTTAGAAAAACTTATCGAGCAGTTGTGCTTGCCCTTAGAGCATTGTTTCGTCCCACATCAGGATGCCACCTAATATGTCGTTAAGTTACTTCTGGGTTTTTATTTTATTACTTACCGCTGGTGCTCCGGTCATTTTTGCACTATTAATTGGCCCCGGTGTCAGCCTAATTTTAGACGGTAAGGAAGTGTTTTTTTCTGCCCTGTTAAATCGGCTTTACTCAGGCATAAACTCTTTTCCTTTGATGGCGGTACCGTTTTTTATACTCGCTGGCGAGCTGATGAATCAAGGGGGTATCACCCAGTCAATTGTGCGCTTTAGCCAAACTTTGATAGGTCACTATCGGGGCGGATTAGCACAGGTAAATATTTTATCTTCTGTATTATTTGCAGGTTTGTCAGGCTCAGCGGTAGCGGATACTTCGGCACTGGGTAAAATGCTTATTCCTGCTATGGAGCAAAATGGCTACAGCAGACGTTTTGCTGCAGCAGTGACGGCTGCATCCTCAGTGATTGGCCCAATTATTCCCCCTTCTGGTATTATGATCTTGTACGCATTTATTATGAATGTGTCTGTTGCAGGCATGTTCCTGGCCGGAATAGTTCCAGGTATATTGATTTGTGCGGGTTTGATGTTGATGACAAACTATATTTCTAAAAAACGTAATTATCCAGTAGCGAATGCAAAAGCTACGTGGCACGAACGTGGTAGCGCATTAAAAAGTTCTTTTTTACCGTTATTAACACCTGTCATATTATTAGGCGGAATAGTGCTTGGTGTGTTTACCCCAACCGAAGCAGCTGCTGTAGCAGCAGGTTATGCGCTAATTATCACCTTATTTGTGACTCACACGCTAAAATTTAATAAGTTACCCACTATACTAGTTGATGCAGCAGTGCAGTCTGGCACCATTTTGTTATTGGTCGGCTCGGCAGTCACTTTTGCTTGGATCATTACGGTATCGGGTATGGCCGATACGCTCGCATCAGAGATTACGGGTATAACTGATAACGTATTATTACTGTTACTGATCATCAACTTATTCTTATTTGCCATAGGCATGTTTTTAGATGCAGGACCCGCTATCTTAATTTTAGGCCCAGTACTTGCTCCCATCTTTATCTCTTTAGGCATAGACCCGTTACACTTTGCAGTCATAATGTGCGTGAACTTGACCGTTGGACTCGCCACACCACCTATGGGGTTAGTGTTATTTGTTGCAGCAGCGGTGTCAGGTGAAAAGACTGAAAATATTGCTTTAGAAATGCTGCCCTTTTTAGCAGTGGAAGCAACAGTCATATTTTTGATCACTTACTTCCCTGCTCTCACTATGACCTTACCTACGTTTTTTGGATTCGCTTAACATGTCAACTAAACGCTCAACATTGCTGATTATTTACGGATTAATTATAGTTGGCTGCTTAACAGGTATTTTTCGAGCTAACGTAACCCAAGCAGAATTTACTGTTAAAGCTTCTATTCAAGCCTCTATTCAAGATGAAGACTATGTTGGCCTATTAGCATTCAAAGAATACGTCGAAAAAAATAGTAAAGGACGAGTACAAGTACAATTGTATGCCTCGGGACAGTTTTGCGGCAGCGTACCCGAATGTATAGGAAGTTTGCAATCCGGCGTATTAGAGATGTTTCCCAGTACGGCAGGCGGTACAGGTAACTTTTTCGCACCAGCGCAGGTGTTAGACTTACCTTATGTGTTTACCAGTGACGCACAAGCTGAGTGCGTTTTAGATGGTCCTATATTACAAAAAATGCGAGATACGGTTCTGGGTAATGGCTTAAATATTCGTTTAATTGGCGTATCAAATACTGGAGGATGGCGAAACTTTGCGACTACTAAAAAACCTATTCGTAACCCAGAAGATTTGAAAGGTCAGAAAATTCGTACAACTCCCGCTGATATTCAACAAGAATTAGTCAGGCAATTAGGTGCAAATCCTACTCCTATTTCTTGGGCTGAGCTATATACCGCTTTAGCTACGGGCGTGGTTGAAGGCAGCAAAAACGGCATTCAAGATATAATCGGCGCTAAGTTACAAGAACATCTCAAATATATCATCCTTGATGGGCATTCTTACATGGCTACTTTATGGTGGTTTTCGGAGCCCGTGTGGAAAACACTACCAAAAGATATTCAGCAAATTGTACTTGAAGGATTTGCTAAACAAAAAGCAGCAGCTAATGAATTTGTCGCTACTCAGGAAAGCGATTCTTATAAAATTTTTGAGGAAGCTGGCGGTATTATTTACCGCCCTTCAGTTGCAGAAAAGCAAGCTTTCAAGGATGCGTCCGTCAACATGCGTCAATGGTTTATCAATAATTTTGGACTAGAATGGCTAGATTTGTTGGAAAAATCTGTTGAGCAATGTAACGCTAGTATCGGTTAATACTGCTTTTAATGGACATAATTCTTCGTGCATTTCTTCACATACAGACAAACAATTAACTTCTAAGCAACAAATTGATTGCATATTTTTTACTTAAAGGTTAAATTTTCTATATCTTCTGTCTTATATAAGACAGCTTAATAATAATAAATAAACAACAATAATAATTGGTGCAGCCATCCAATAACACATAAGTCGTTACTCCAGCAGTTGAGACACTCTTCATTGGAGCGCGGTTACATAACTAGATCAAGAATGAATCTTGGGAGAACACTATGCAGCTTAAACCTAGTAACTTACACACCAGCATTACCAAAGCTCTTGCACTGACTGCTTGTATGACGATTGGTTTAACCGCCAACGCTCAGGAAGCCGAAACTGAAAAGAGTCAGGGTTTTGAAACAATCACAGTGACCGCACAAAAACGTGTTGAAAATTTAAATGAAGTACCTGTTGCAGTCTCGGTGCTAAGAGAAGATCAAATCAACTCAGCATTTTCAGCCAACATTGAAGGCCTTCAAGCGTTAGTGCCTTCGGTAAGTTTTAGAAAAGGTAACACCACTCGTAATTCAGCGATCACTATTCGTGGTGTAGGCACAATTTCATTTAGTGTTGCTGCTGAACCTAGTGTATCGACGGTCGTTGATGGTGTGGTACTAGGGCGCTCTGGACAGGCGTTTGTAGACCTATACGACCTTGACCGTATTGAAGTATTACGAGGACCACAAGGCACACTTTTTGGTAAAAATGCTTCAGCAGGTGTGGTTAACATCACCACTAAACGCCCGTCAGACGATTTTGAAGGCAGTTTTGAAGCAACCTTATTTCAAGATAACGAATACCGTTTAAAAACCAGTGTCACAGGTCCGTTAAATGATAATGTCAGTGGTAGCTTAACGATTATGAAATCGCAGTTTGATGGTTACATCAACAACGTTTACAACAATCAAACAGTTAGTGGTTACGATAAGGAAGGTGTGCGTGCCATGCTTGATATTGATGCTGCAGGTGACACTGATATTTTGTTTATCTTCGAAAATGTAAATTCAAATGATAGTTGTTGTGCAGATTTAGAGCTAACTCCTAGTGGTCGTCATAATTCAGAAGCATCCCCTACTAATCCAGATGGTCTAGATTTAGAGCAAAGACAAGTCGATCATGACTTTGAGACGCGTACCTTAGATGAAACCACTGCTTTTTCAGTTCAGGTAGACAAAGAGTTGGGTGATCATCAATTAACCTCTATCACCGCCTATCGGGGTTGGAATAATACTGAATTTAGAGAAGGTGATTTCACATCAACGACTGGCTCCATCCCTTTCCCTGTTAATTTTGGTAACGTTAATAATGGTGGCGTAGCATTTCAACTACACGATATAGGTCCCCAAGAATGGGATCAGGCGTCACAAGAGTTACGTATAGCCTCTCCAACTGGTGGAGCCTTAGATTACCAGGCGGGATTTTTCTGGTGGAACCAAAAGTCAGAACGTAACTTCACCCGCGACGCGAGTTGTCAAAATAACGGTGGTCAATTCCAAGCGGCTATTGGCAATTATTTAACCAACATATTAGGCGTTACCAGTCCATCTGATAACGACATAGAACAGTTTATCAGCGATGAAAGCTTATCTTGTAATGCCAATGACATTGTCAGCGCTACAGCCTATATGAAAACCGAATTTGATAACTGGGCGGTATTTGCGGATGGTAAATACCATATCAGTGATGATTTTAGATTGTTGTTTGGTTTGCGTTATACCGATGATGAAGTGAGCTTTTCCCACAATAGAAACAGCAATGATCAATACGGACGCAAAGGTGTGGGTGTCCGTGAGTCTAGCTTGGACACTGATTACCAAGGTTCTACAGACCAATCAAATGTATCAGGAAAATTGGGTGCACAGTTTAATATCAATGACGACAGCATGGTCTATGCGACTTACTCTCAAGGTTACAAGGGACCAGCTTTTAACGTGTTTTACAACATGTCTGATAACGATACCCTTCCCATTGGTAAAGAAACGTCAGATGCTTACGAACTAGGTTATAAATATGCGAGTCGTAACTTAATCTTTAATGCCGCAATATTTCGCACTGAAATTGATGGGTTTCAAGCTAATAATCCAGAATTGTTAGATGGTGTGTTTATCACGCGTTTAACTAATGCTGGCTCTGTTATTACCCAAGGAATTGAATTTGACTTTATGTGGCAAGCAACAGACGCACTTACACTAACAGGTGGTTTATCCAGTGTTGATGCTGAAGTAGACGAATTCCTTTGCCCTGTAGGTTTACTGACGTGTGACGGCAACTCTGGTGCTGACTTACCTTTTTCACCTGACCTAAAGTACTCAGTAACGGGGGAATATGTGTGGGAATTAGATGATATGGCCATTTATTTGAATAGCTCATATGTTTATACGGATGAGATTTTTGCTGGTGCCCCAGGCGCTGACGCTACTGCTGTTACTCTTCTACCTGACTACGCAATTTTAAACGCTAGCTTAGCTTTCTCTTTCGATGATGATAATTATAGGATTTCTATAATCGGTAAAAATCTCACCGACGAAAGTTATGTTACCACTTATAGTGGCGACAACTTCCGTTACCAGATCCCACGGGATGCGGATCGTTACTTTGGAGTTCAGTTAAGAGCGAAATTCTAAGACGCTTTTGTGTGTGTTGGCGCTCTGCTTCATATGAAGTTTGAGCGCTTTTTTTATGTAAGTTTACAATCTTCTGTGATGATCACTGTCAATAAAGAGATGGAAATGAAGTTAAAATTGATACTCATTTTTCTCGATTTACCGCTAATATAGATGTTCAATTATTACACCCACCTTGTCTTAAATGACAGAATAAAATCGCTCAGCAAACAATCAAGCTGTTGCACAGCTAACAGTTATAGAAGCAGCATCTTTCCGATAGCGTGTATGTCATCATTGAAGATCATTATTAAATTTGAATTAGGTAAACTATCTAGGGAGTCATCCACTCGATGGGAAAGTTATCTTTAACTAATTGATTAATACTCACATTTAAAATGTTGTATTGTTTACCTACATTTTCGGCAAATCTTGATGGTAAATAACTACGGGCTATTATCATTGAATTGGGATACTTATTTTTTAGCCACAAGGAAGTTCTAAAGTTATCTTCTACTGAATCTGTACATAAGATGATAATGGGTTGAGTGTTAATCAAATCCACCGTGGCACGTAATTGTTGCCATACTTCTGGATGGGAAATATTACCTTCAAATATTTTCCTATTACAAAAATTAGCTGACTGATGCTGTTCGTCCACTACTTGAATACGTCGTTTGGCATCAATACCAATAATCGCAATAGTATCAATCTCTTTTTGTGCATAATGCTGTAATTCTTCGAGTATAGTTTGACCAAACAAACCAAAGCCAGCAATCACAACTACGTCCTTAGGTACTGTTTCCACGAAGTGCGAAAGCAAGTGCTGTTGCACTAAAGCAGACGCTGCTAGTTGGTATGCATTAAAATTGATACACTGTCTGGCGACTTCAGAATCAGCCATGGAACGCATAAAACGGATGCTATTGCAGTGTATAACAATCTTGCCTTTGAGTGAGGGTTGTAACTGCAAAATTTTATGCGCGGCTTCATAATTTTGAAAATTATCTTTGCCAAGCAGTAACACTTTTTTAGCTTTATGCAGAAATAGTTTAGATAAAAAATAACTACGGGTAATATCTCCAGTGATCACTATAGCGTGATAACGGCGCTTTAATTCTTCTTCTCGTATTGGAGAGATTTCATCACATATAAACAGCAATGGGACCTTGGGCTGGACCAGCCTAAGCTGTTTCAAATAGGTAAATGTTAACTCGTCTGAGCCTGAGACCACAATATGATTGCTGATCCGCTGAAAATGCCATTTGTAAGGAGAGATTGTTTTGATTACCGCTTCGATAATGGTGGATGCGGCCAACATAGGTGAACCAAAATAACTTAGCCAAAGCATTAAACGGGCAAATAAAGGGCCATCAATGGGTGTACCTAAATCCAATCCACCCATGACAAATAAACCTAAACTGTAATAGGCTTTGGTCAACATATCTGCGCTTTGAACATCTGGGCGCTCAGATAATGACACTCCCATCATCAAAGCCAAAAAAGCACATAGAAAAAATACAACAGCGGCAGACCATCGCCAGCTGTAATTAAATGTGAATAAAGACATAGTGCTCACCTTTGCGTGTTAAATAATTAACTAATTGGGTCCAGTTCACAGCTATCGTAAAGTTATAGAATAAACCACAAAACATAAATGTTAGTTTTCTAGATTATCATCATAAACGAACAGCGTCTCTCACAATGCAAGCTATCATAGGCTACTGAAGCTAAGGTGGATAAAAATGATATGGCTGACTTAAAATGTTTAATACAGCGAAGCAATATTGATACACGAATCCCAGATCTCAGGTTCAGCTGTGGGAAAAATGTTATAAATGAGGAATTAACTATTTTAGTACAGGCATCAAGTGGCTTGGAATTGGAGAGCGGCGACTGACTGCTATGGGGCTGTAATGGGACTCAAGATAATCAAGTATCTTTTGCTCTTGAACACCAAGCGGCCACAATCCTTGAGATTTTTGCATCCAGCGAATGGTTTCCAACCAATTGTCTCGTGTCATACGATTTTGTGTTACCAGTTTTGCAGAATGGCAGGCAGTACAATGAGCACGTACAATTTCGTAGTTTTCACTTACAACAAAACCTGTAATGGGGTCATAAATTGTTTGCTGTTGTGCCTGTAACGATAAGGCTGTTGTACTCAGCCCAAGCACTAACAGAACTAACATGCGCTGGGTGTTAATTGATAACACTCTAAACGACCTGCACGGCGATACGATGACAGGCATTATTTAAGTACCCCTTTGGATTCCATCCAGGTAGGACCATAGGCTGACTCACTCCGTCGCTGTCTGTGGCTTTAGCCCATACTTCGTAATAACCTTTTTGCGGAAACAACAATGTGCTGTGCCAATGTTGCCAGGCATTTCGGTTTAGTGCTTTAGATAATTTGACCCGTTGCCAAGTTTGACCAAAATCCATGGACACCTCAACCTTATCAACTTGTTTATCACCTGCCCATGCGTGACCATTGACACCTAATTTGTTAGCCAGTAGGTGTAACTCACCTGATTTTGGGAAAGTAATCAACGACTTTACTGGCATAGCATGGATAATACACATATCTTCGTCTGCTACTTTAGCGCCAGGAGCGACAGCGTTACAAGGCACACGATAAGCAGTTCCGGTCATCTTAGCACCATCATGTACTTGGTTTCGGATAACAATTTTTTCTACCCACTTGCCTGAGGTAGAGGCCGGCCAGCCTCCAAACACTAAGCGTAATGGATAACCATTCATCACAGGTAAATCGTCGTCATTCATCGCCCAGGCGATCAACGATTCGTTTTCTAACGCTTTATGTATCGGTACGCCACGAGAAATGGGATCTTTGTTCGGATCGCCAGTTAAGTGTGAGTCTTTTCCATAATAACCAATATAAACGGCATCATCTTTCACACCGACGTCTTTTAATACATCAGCTAATCGCACACCTGTCCACTTAGGGCAACCTACTGCTCCATTTGTCCATTGATTACCTTTAGCGGGCGGGCTAAATTCAGCACGTCCATTGCCACCGCATTCAAGAGTTAGCTGATAGGTGTAATGAGTAAAGCGCTGTTTAAGGTCTTCTAATGTATAGGTTTTGCTTCGTTCGGCCGACTCTCCTTCAATAGTCAGTGTCCAACTTTTAACATCAATTCTTTGCGGGGGAATGCCGTTGTTGCGCACAAACAATTTGTCTGCTGGCGTCACATCATCATTGAGTAAGTGAGCCGGTGTTTCAGCATTAATAGGTCTGTCGTTTAAGACCACAAGTTCTGAGTCTTTGCCTGGGATGAAGAAAGGAGTTAATGTCTGTGCAAAGGCCACTGGGATAGATCCTAGAGGCATAAAACGCGCAAACACTATCTCACTACCAATAAGTGTTGTCATGGTCGCTATCCCAGATAAAAAGCGACGTCTATTAATAGGAGTTTGGTGATGTGACTGATACTTATCAGCTGATACATTTGTTTGTTGCTTGACACTTATATTGGTTTGGCCTTCGGTATCACTCATATTAGACCTTGATGGTTAAATGTAAGGTAAGCTTAAAAGTATTAAGCCAGCTATCCAGAGTGTTTCTAACACTAAAAGTAAAATGGGTTTCAGTCCTACTTTTAACAATTGCCCCAAATCTGATTTCATACCAATAGCAGCAATTGAAATGACTAAAGCAAAACGTGAAACATCTGTGGCACCTTGCGTCACAGCTTCAGGTAAGTCGACTAAGCTATTCAGTGTCATCAACAACACAAAAGCAATCAAAAAGGCAGGGATACCAGGAGGTTTGGCATCTGAAGTTTTATCTAAATTCAATCTCAGCACTAACAATATACACACCACTACCGGCATTAAAAACGCGACTCTAACTAATTTAGTTAATGTGGCTAGATCACCCGTTTCTTCTGATACCGAATACCCAGCACCTACTACTTGAGCCACATCGTGAATGGTGCCACCTAAAAAAATACTAGTATGAGTAGGATTCAGATTAAGTAGGTCTGCCACTATTGGGTACATCACCATAGCCACTGTAGATAATGCTGTGACAATAACAATTGTTAGTAAAGTATCACGGTCTTTATCTTTACTATCGGGTAATACTGCGGCAATCGCCATAGCTGCAGAAGCTCCGCATATACCAACGGAGCCACCAGTTAGAACGCCAAAACGTTTTTGCAAGCCAAACACTTTAGCTAAAACAATGCCAAGGCCAATAGTGCTGGCAATGGCCACTATTAACAACAGCGCAGTTTTCCACCCCAGTGCGGCTAAATCACCAAATGCAATACGCAAACCTAATAACCCCACACCTATACGCAAGATATGACACGCAGTAAACTCAATGCCCTCTTTGCATGTGGTGCCTTCGTACAAGAACGACATAGCGATGCCTAGCAATAAGGCAAATAGCATAGCAGGTGCGCCGTAATGTTCACTTAAGAACAATGCGGCTAAACCAACAATGACAGAAATTAAAACACCCGGCAGCTTAGTTTTTATATACAATTTATTGGCTCGTATGGTGGTAAATATTTTCGGAAGTAACCGTTACAATATGTCTAGTCGATGGCTAAAGAAACCAACACTTGCCGTTTACGCTCACCCAAAAATGGGCGTCTACCGTGCATAGTCATATAATTGTCGACCAATGCAACATCTCCGTCTTGCCAAGGTAAGTCAAATGTATACTTTTCAGACAATTTAACGGCCAATTGCAATCCTTCCAAAGGAATATCAGCACCATCACCAAAGGTAATCGCACTGGACGGATTTTCACGTACACCTTTCCAGCCCATGTATGCAGCAATCAATTGATTGTAAAATACTTTTTTATCGTTACCCATATCGATCACAGCAGGTAATATTGGAGTCGTAGCACGTAAGCTACCATCCGCTAGCCATTCCCAGCTGTATCCCAGCAGAGTCAATTTTTGTTCAGCTTCGACGTCATCTTGCACACTTAATGTGCTTTTCCAACTGCGCCCCTGTCCAGAGTTAGGATCATCTTCTGCCGGCATCTGAGTAGTATATTTGAGGCCTTTGCTCACAAAATCTGCCGCAAGTGCTGGCATTTGTTTGGCTAAATCTTCAAACAACATATCAGAGCGACATAAAGGTGTTTCGCCCCCTTCTTCTGCAGCACTTTTACAGAAGAAAAACAATTTGCTTGGTGAAATAGGTGTTTGTGCCATTTCATGATGTAGAAATATTTCTACATCTTTAGGCGCTTCGTTTGCGGTAAATACCCTTTCGGTAAAGTTTATTCTAACGGCGTTCGACAATGATTCTTTGTAAGTGAAATTTGGATAACCAAAAGAATTTGAGAATTCATCAAATGTTTCAGCCGAGCTAACAGGAAACCCTCTGAATAAAATAGCACCAGACGCGCGTAACTTAGCCTCAAGTTCACTAGAGTTAAATTTAATCCAATCGGCACATTCTTGCTGTGTTGTCAGCGAACCATCATTAACTACAACACTGGGGAAAACTGAATCTCCGCAGTTCAATTGATGTGGCACTTCTACATAATTAATCGGTTGCATAACCTGTCCCCTCTCTAATCGTAAATGGGGTGAAAAGTATTAAAGGCAGCTTCGCAGAAGTTACCCGGATCATTAAATCGCCTATTACTGTTGAGCGCTGAAATCCCACTCATTTCCTGTGAAGTCAGTTCAAAATCAAAAATATCTAAATTTTCTTTTAAACGTTCCGGACGAGAAGTTTTTGGAATAATAGCGTTACCACGTTGTATGCCCCAGCGTAACACTACTTGTGCAGCAGTCTTTCCTAATCTTTGCGCTGCTTGTTTAACCACCATTTGTTCCAACACAGATTCTGCCGCACCAGCCATATCTAACTCTAAGTAGGATAAAGCGCCAAGAGGTGAGAAGGCAGTAACCTGAAGCTCGTATTGCGTGGCTAGGCGCATCAATCTCTCTTGAGTTAAATAAGGATGCGATTCCACTTGTAGTACCGAGGGTTTAACTCGAGCATAAGACATCAAGTCATGTAATAGGCCTGTGTTGTAATTACATATACCAATCTGTTTCGTCAGGCCTTGTTCATAAATAGCCTCCATTGCTTGCCATGTTTCAAACAAAGGCACAGCTGCTAATTCCATTTTACCGACAGCGAGGTCTGTGATCCACTCTGGTGGATAACGATCGTTAAAATCTACAAAAGGTTGAGCGATAGGGAAATGAATCATATACAAATCAAGATAATCCAACTGTAAATCAGCTAATGTTTTCTCCAAAGCAGGCTTCACATGTTCTTTGGCATGATAAGTATTCCACAGCTTTGATGTCACCCACAAATCTGCACGGGTGCATAGTCCATCGTCAATAGCGCGCTTGATGCCCTCACCTACCTGAACTTCGTTACCGTAATCACTAGCACTGTCCAAATGGCGATACCCCGCTTTAATGGCGTTATACACCGCATCAGCACAGATATCCTGAGGTATTTTCCAAAGACCAAAGCCGACCTTGGGTATCTTTTCATAACTATTTGGCATCTATTGTTTCCATTTTATAAAGCGTGAATTTCATTTTATGTCTTATATAAGACATAAGTTAAGTGAATGCTTAAACTTTGTCAAATTTGGTGTAGAGGCAAAAAGAGTATTTAGGGGAAGCTGAAATCTTTAGACCGACAGCCTAGAGCAGTTAAAATCGCAAAAATGACATCTTTTATGAATAGTGATAAGCAAAAATTGTTTAGGAGTCGGGGGACGGCTGCGTAGTTCAGGAGATACGCTTATCGTGAAAATAATGATTATTTACTTTGAAGTTATTGCTTCTTAAATAAAAATTGTACGGTCCAGCTTTAATTACCTACTCCTTTGGCTGTAGAAAAGAAGTAGGTCGTTCAGCAGGCAAGACCTACGCTCAATACGGTTTAAGAAGCATCATGCTGCAGTCGAGTAAAAACAATTCAGATTCAGCGCCTGCACTCAACTATTCATATTCAAACAGCGTCTTCTTCAGCGTCATTGTCACTTTCGCCACGTGTCTTAATCTGCAAACCCTTTAAAAAGTTACGCATTATTTGATCATTACAGGCCCGATATTGGCGATTTTCTGGTTTTCTAAAAAAGGCACTTAATTCGTGTTTACTGATTTTAAAGCCACTCAAATCCATTGTTTCTAACACGGCTTCAGCTTGCATATTGAGGGCTATTTTTAATTTCATAAAAATAATGTTGTTGGTGAGTTTCCGCTCAACTGGTGCTTCAACACCTTCGCGTTTACCACGATTCATATTAATCAGACCATTCAAAAACAGTGAAAACTGAAGATCGGTAAGCTCAATAAAAGCTGGGTCATCATCTTTGCGTAGCCAAGTGTGCAGTTGCGCAACAGTAGCGGGATAATCGGCTTGGGCAAAAATTTCAACCATTTTTGCGTCGTTAAAATCGAAGATATAGCGCACACGGCGCATGACATCGTTATTGATCATAATATTCCTAAAAACGAGGTTGGTTTATCCAACCTTAAACATACTATCAGTTTAAAGCTTTTTATAATGATTGCGTCATTTTATTGGAAGATTAATATTTATGCTCATACTTATTCAATTATATTTAGGCAAAAGCCATAGAATTACTCAGACAAAAAGGACAACTGAAGCTTTTATAAATTGGTATCAACTCGTAATAATTCAGATGTTTGACTAGCCATGTATACAAATCCAGCTCCATTAAAATAATATTGAAGTGCCACTTTTTTTTAATGACCGTTACTCAGTTACTCATCTTCTCAAATTTAAAAAATAAAACTGATTTGTTGCCGCTGAGACTTCATTCTTTTGATTTGTTGCTCTCTTGCGAGGACTCTGAGCCTGTCCATCCGACTCAGAATATTGTCTGCATCTTCAGACATTTGAGCCTGACTGCACAGATCCATAGTGCAGTAATGCTCAGTGTGAAGGGTCTGATTGAAGTAAATGCGATTTCCCACATTATTTGTTTTATTACTTGTTTTATTACTTGTTTTATTATTTACCCTGTTGTTTGCGCTATCACTTCCACCACTGATTAGATTTGAATAACTGTTCATGTTGGCTCCAATAAACAACTGTCTATACGTACAGTATATTATCGATTGTTAATTGCGCAACTAATTTTTTAAAGCCAAGTTCTTCACCATTAGTTATTAAATTATGTTTAAAGCTAAAAGTAGTGTTCGTCTAGTATCAGCCGGTTCAATAACAGCATCAATTTCCAGAACACTGGCCACTTCTTGGGCTTGGCCTTTTTGGTACTGCTGTGCTAAGAGTTTCTCATATAATATTTTTTTTGCCGATGAGTCCTGTACTGCTGCTAATTCTTTTTTAAAACCGAGCTTTACCGCGCCTTCAAGCCCCATTGCGCCAAACTCACCTGTGGGCCAAGCCAGAGTATAACTAGGTTGACTGGTATTTCCGCCCAACAATGCCTGTGCACCTAAGCCATAACATTTCCTCAAAACAACAGCGACTAATGGCACGGTAAGTTGGCTACCTGCAACAAACAATTGAGACAGCCTGCGCACTGCGCCTTTATTTTCGTGTTCTGGCCCCACCATAAACCCGGGCGTGTCACACAGTACAACAATAGGTATAGAAAACTGCTGGCAAAGATGCATAAATTGACTGGCTTTTTCTCCCGCATCAACATCAATGGCTCCACCTAATACTTTACAATTACTGGCTAAGACTCCTACTGGGTTACCTTGTAAATGCATAAAACCAGTAATAATAGCGGCTCCAAATAGTGCTTTAATTTCAGTAAAAGAGTCGGTATCTGCGAGAACATGAATGATCTCTTTTACATCATATACAAAACGCCTGTCTTGAGGTAAAACTTGATTAAGAGGTTGTTGGTCTGCAAATGTCCATTTTTGTTCATCAACTAAAGGTCCTTGAAAATACAGTAGACATTTCTGCGCCATTTCAGCTGCTTGTTGCTCGTTTTCTACTAAAATATCTATGACACCATTTTTGACTTGTTTAGCGCTGGGACCAATATCAGTCGGTTTAACCAGACCTAAACCACCACCTTCTATCATAGCGGGTCCTGCCATCCCTATCCATGAAGACTGAGTGGCAATAGTAATATCTGCAGCGCCGAATAAAGCGGCGTTACCTGCAAAACAATAGCCATTGGCTACTGATATACGTGGTACTTTTCCTTGTAAACTTGCCCATGTGGCAAAGGATTGGCATTGCAAACCTGAATTAACGGTGGTGATATCTGTATCACCGGGACGACCACCACCTCCTTCGGTAAACATAACCACTGGATATTTTTTGTCTGCTGCGACAGCTAATATGCGATCTAGTTTTAAGTGGTGAAAATATCCTTGTGTACCTGCTAGTACGCTGTAATCATTGATTATTATGGCGGTCTGGGTGTTTTTTTTTGGGACTAGACCTAGGTTAATGTGTCCTATGCCAGTAATAACACCATCAGCGGCAGTAGCAGATTTTAAATCATCATAGTCTCGACGTAACCGCTGTGCCGCGACTGCCATTTGTCCATATTCCATAAAACTTTCTATAGGACATAAATTTTGTAGGTTTTGTCTGGCTGTTAGATAACCTTTTTGCTGGCGTTTCTGTTGTTGTTCATTTCTTTGTTTATCAAGTGTAAGCGCTTCTCTGAACCGCAGCTCATCTAATAACCTTTGATTGGTATTATCAGTGATGTGTATTGCTTCAGTCTTCACTTTGTTAACGCCATCTGCAAACATATCCACCAGCGGCATGCCTACGAAGCACTCGTCCTCGATTTTAACAAAAACTTTGCCTATTTTTCCTGAAACCTCGGCGCACACTGTGGTTTGCATTTTCATTGCTTCAATAATAATCAAAGGTTGGTTGATATTTACCTGTTCGTTTTGGCCCACTAAAACGGCTACAACAAATCCTATATTGGGTGCACAATATGTATGAGTAGGCACGTCCTAACTTCCCTCTAGTAAAAATCGTTCAGCACGTTCAACTTTGCGCGGTTTTGCTGTAATCACGATGATATCTCCGACGAGTAAAAGCATATTCTGGTCTGGCTCTGACAGTTCATGGTTGTCCCTTCTGAGGCCTTTGACGCTAACACGCCATTGTTGTAAATTTAGATAACGAAGTGATTTACCTACTGCATAGGCGTTTTCTGTCAAAATAACTGCATGCATAAATTCCATTTTATCTTGTCTAACGAAGTCAAGTTCGGTGGTTTCACCGGGAAAAAAGCCATGCATGTTGGCATAATGGCCCTTTCGTTCTTTGCGCACGCGTTTGAGTATTCGAGACATTGGTACACCAGATAACTGCAAAACCTGAGTCACTAACATAAGACTACCCTCGAGAATTTCCGGAACCACTTGTGATGCACCTGCTGCAAGCAATTCTTCCATACGATGATCTTTTCTGGTTCTAACCACAACAGGTAAGTCTGGATACAAACTTTTTACTAAGTGAATGACACTCATCGCTTTTTCATGTTGGTCAAAGGTAATAAGTACTAGTTTGGCTCGTTCAATACCAACTGAACGTAATATATCTTTTTGTTTGACATCACCAAAATATACAGGCTCGCCTGCACTTTGACTTTCTTGCACGCGGATAGGATCAGCATCAACCACCATATAGGGGATAGCTTCAATTTTTAACAACCGACTAACTGATTGGCCCACTCGGCCAAATCCAAAAATCAGTACGTGGTCAGTCAATTGTTGATCTTGGGCTGAAAGTTGTCCTAAACCTTTAATATTAGGGGTTGCTTCAGGACTAATTGCTCTAGCAATATTAGGACTCTTATCAACTAACCAGGGGGTAATAGCCATACTCATCACGCCAATAGTTAATAATAACGAACCTTGCTCTGAGCTTAAAATAGCATGGTCTACAGCCAGTGCTGCCAGCACAAAACTAAACTCGCCTAATTGACAAAGCTTAAGTCCAGCTGCCCAAGCATCTTGTTTACCTAATTTAAAAATCTCAGCAGAGATCCGTATAAGTACCACCTTTAGCAATACAATAATCATCAAGCCGAGTAGCGCCCAGTGTATCTGGTTTGGTAAATTATGAAGTTCTAAACGCATCCCGATAGTGATGAAGAATAAGCCCATCAAGATATCTCTAAAAGGTCGAATATCGGCTTCTAATTGATACTTATATTGGCTCTCACCTAACATCATGCCAGCCAAAAAAGCGCCTAATGCCATGGAAAGACCGAAAGAAAAAGCTAAACCAGCGGCCATTAAGGCCACCATAATGGTAGTTAATACGAAGAGTTCATCGGTGCGAGTGCGGGCCACTTCACTGAACACTTTGGGTAACACCCATTTACCGATAGACAATAAAATGCCAACGACTAGTAACCCTTTCAAAAAGGCCATTGAAATGGCAATACCTAAGCTTTGTTCGGAATCATTAGCCAACAAAGGTACTAATATTAGCAAAGGCACAACAGCAAGATCTTGAAGTAATAATATGCTTACCGCAATTTGTGCACGAGGAGTATTCAGAATACCTAAATCACTGGTTTGTTTAATCACAATAGCAGTAGAAGATAACGCTATAATTCCACCTATCACTAAGGATGCTTTTCCATCAAAACCAAGTAAATAGGCTAAGCCCATAAATACTGATGTGGTCAACAGCATCTGTGCCAATCCCACGCCAAATACTAGATGACGCATTGCTAACATTTTCGGAAGTGAAAATTCTAATCCCAATGAAAATAACAAAAAAACAATACCTAGTTCAGCAAAATTTTCCATATCTTCGGGATGTTCAAATAAGGCAAGTAAATCAGGACCCGCCAAAATACCACAGAATAAATAAGCCAAAATAGGTGGCAAATTAATACGTTTAAATAGCCAAACAGTTACCACTGCTACGGCCATTAAAATAGTAATATTACCTAAATTCCCGTGCATATTTTATGTCTATCCTTTTATGTTATTTGCTAGGCACAATACTTGCTAAACAATAATTATTAGATGTATTTGCAAAGTAAATCGTCATTTTATTGTCAGGAGAAACTGTTGGAACAACTTAACCCGTTTTACGACTCAAACGTCAATGAACCTTATTTCAGCCTAGAAGAGCCTGAGCAGGGACTCGACCATGCTCAGAATCAAGGGTTAACACAAACTCAGCTTAATAAATTCATTCTGAAATTACTAACAACCATAGACTTACCCAAGCTGACCAAGTTATATTTCCAACAATTACAAAATACCCTACCGATGTCTGAACTAAAAATCCAGTTCGAAGACAATAGACTTAAATTCGGTCGTCCAGTGAAAAATGCACACTTAAAAACCCTTAATTGCATACAAAACAATAGCCCGTTAGCTGTAATGGATTATTCATTTACACAACCTTTGTCGCTCAGAGACTGGCAAATATTACAACAGATGCATATGAATTTTTGTTTTCCTTTTAGGAACGCATTAGAACATCATAAAATCAAACAATTTGCCATGAAGGATTTTTTGACATCATTAGGTAACAGAGCCAGTTACAATGATACTATTGTTAGAATGGCAAATCATTCACGTCGACGTCAACAACCATTTGGCCTGATAATACTAGACATAGATAACTTCAAACAAGTTAACGATGCTTATGGGCATCAAGAAGGCGATAAGGTGCTAGTAGCCTTCGCCAATACCATTTTACAAAGTCTTAGAGAGTCTGACTTTGCCTTTAGATTTGGCGGTGATGAATTTTGCTGTTTACTACCAGAAGCTAATAATCAAACCAATAACTTGATTTCAGAGCGTGTCCATCATGCTATTGGCTCAAACTTAATACTTCAACAACATAAAATATCTTGTAGTATTGGCAGCACGACCTATAGACAGAATGATTCACACATTGGCCTTTTTTCACGTGCTGACGAAGCACTTTATGCTGCAAAGCAAGCGGGTAAGAACTGTATCAGAACCGCATAGGAATTAACGGCAGTAAATTGAATTATCACGGCAAAATGTTGCCGCGAAATCCATAAAACTTAAATGTAATTTGCTCCAACTAGCGTTGAAAATTATGACAAGCATACAAACAATCAAATGATGTAAGTAAACGACGGAGCAATATAAACAATTTATCGAAACAACACTTTTTCTTGGTTAAACCAATACACACAGAAAGCAAACAACGCGCCGGCAATCAGTACAGTGGAACCGAAGATAGCGAACAACTGGTAGTAGTCCATTGTACCTTTGATTAGTTCTTTCATGGCTAACGACACGTTCGTCAATGGCACCCAAGCCCAGCCTCCTTTTAACTCCACGCCAGGCAACATCGAGAACATAACAGGTACAACAACCAAAATAGTCATAGGTCCCATATAACTTTGCGCCTCTTTAAAACTTTTAGCATAGATGGAGATACTCAATAATACCGATGCAAAAATCGCTACCACAGGCATCAGCATCAAAAAAATCAGTAGAAAATCAAGCATCGCAATTTGCGCCATAAAATCTGCCACAAATTTAATTGCCATACCTTGGCTTAAAACCAAGCCCCAAATCACCATACTGGCCACCGTAATAAGCGCGGTCATGGTACCAGCGAAACTTACGATTAAGAATTTTCCCATTACAATTTTATTTCTATCTATGGGTGAAATCAATAAAGTCTCAAGTGTACCACGCTCTTTTTCACCCGCACCAATGTCGGTTGCGGGCGCCATGGCCCCAGTGAGACAGATTATAAATAAAAAGTAAGGCAACATCTTTCCAATTTTTTCGCCCCAGTTTTCTCGATCATCTGCAGTATTAACTTTCTCCAGAACTATCGGCTCTATCAGAGCACTTTGTTGTGCAACATCTAACCCTAAGCTAGAAAAAGCCGTTTCTTGAAATAACTCTGACTGACTTTTAACAATTTCATTTACCCGTCTGTAAACGAGATTTAGTCCTGCATCGTTGAAATGTAGCTTAATGTTAGCCTGACCATTTATTAGTACATCGTTAGAATAATTTTCTGGAATTTCCAAGACAAAATCGACGGTGTCATTGCGAATAATCGAGGTGTAATCGGCGTCTGCCTCTATTTCTACAAGGCTAAACTTTTCTGGTTGTTGTAGTTCAGTAACAATATCAGGTGCATATTGTCCACCTACCAAAGCATAATTGAGTACTTGAGTTTCAGCTTTATCTATAGCTTGTTTACTCACAAAACCAATAATCCCAATCATCAAAGGGAAGATTAATAACGGCAGGGCAATCATAAAAAATAATGTTTTACGGTCGCGAAGTAATTCTTTTAACTCTTTTTTAAATACTAACCACATATTTTAGTCTCTTAATTTATAAGCCGTTGAAGACTCTTAATTTATAAGCCGTTGAAGACTCTCTATTCGCTAGTAGTGGATTGAATGGCGGCCATAAAGGACTGGTGCAATGAGCCTTGTGCAAGCGCCTTAAAGCTGGCGATATCCCCATCAAACATAGTGCGGCCTAGATCAATAACGGTGACTTTGTCACATAACTCTTCCACCTCATCCAAATGATGGGTGGAGAAAATCACTGGTGTACCCTGCTCTTTTAAACCACGAATAAATTCGAGTACCGTTTGTGTGGCCATAATATCTAGGCCCGTTGTGGGTTCATCTAAAATAACGAACTCTGGTGAATGCACCACCGCACGAGCAATAGCGGTTTTTTGTTTCATACCAGTTGAAAAATTTTCAGAACGTCGGTCTAAAAAATCATGCATATCTAACAAGTCAGCTAGCTCATTTATACGCTTGACGATAGACTCTTCGCTCATTCCGTGTAGTTGACCAAAATAATGGATATTTTCGCGACCTGTTAAACGACCGTACAAACCAGTAGAACCTGATAAAAACCCTATCTTCTTACGGGCAATAATAGGATTGGCTAACACATTATCACCGCTTATTTCTACACTGCCACTATCGGGTTTCAGTGCAGTAGACAACATACGTAAGGTCGTCGTTTTACCTGCACCATTGGGGCCAAGCAATCCTAACACTTCACCTTTGTGACAGGTAAAAGACACATCTTGGACCGAGTGGAAAAAGCGCCCTTTTAACCTTGGGTCTTTTTTCTCTTGTTCACTGAGTTTTTTAGGATTTTCCACGGCAAATTTCTTAGCCAGTTGTTTTATTTCTATCATTCCGTTTTCCTAGTTTGTGACAAGTCAGTACTATAGTCCTTCAATTTTATGTTTTATTACATGCGATTAAGAAAAAAAATATGTAACAATATTAGATTCGTTCAGATTAATGAAAAAATCTTGGGCGTATATCGCTGTAGAATAATTTAATAGGGAGAGTTGTATGCAACAGGTTAGTAATCCATTTCAGGCCATGAAGGATATTTTTGTTAAGCCTAATCAGGTCTTTGCCACCATAAGCGAGACCCATAACTGGTCTTGGATACCTTTTATATGTATCGCTGTTATCGGTGCATTACCCATTTACATGTATTTTAATTTTGTCGACTTTTCTTGGTATACCGAATTAATGGTGCAAGCCATGGCGGGCGATTTAAGCCCCGCTGAGCAGAATGTATTTCGTAACGTGATGGCAGATCAATCACAATCCATGTGGACAGGGGTGTTTGGCTCTGTATTTATGCTTCTTGTCAGTAATGCGATCTTAGCTCTTTATCTCAATATTGTGACGAAAGCAGATGAAGAGTGTGTGCAAGGTTATACCGACTGGTATGGCTTTAGTTGGTGGGTCAGCATACCCGTCATTGTTTCTAGCCTATTGGGCATATTGGTGGTGTTAGTGTCGCAGGATAGTCAATTATCCCCAGTAAGTATGGCTCCTACTTCATTTGCCTTTATTTTTTCTGTGGAAATGAATTCGTCATGGGCATCTTTGATGCAGGCAATCCGCTTGGAATCTATATGGGTGATGTACCTAACCGCAGTAGGATTAAGTCAATGGACCCAACTCCCTGTAAAGAAGACCTATGTGATTGCTATTGCTCCCTACGTACTAATTTGGGCCAGTTGGGCTTTATTTATCGCTATTTGATGATGACTTTGGCGAAGACTTTGGCGAAGACTTAGGTCTGAAATAACCTGTATTCCCATAAAATGCAGGATCATTGTTGGCATCCCATACACCAGGGATGCCCAATATTGGTATTGGGCTAAGTGGCTTTTTTGATGAAAACAAGTCCGTTTCTAGAATATGCTTAACTAATAAGTGATCGAGTTGAGCCAACTGCTCGGTGTAGGGTAATGTTGAAAATTGACGATCTACCTCTATCGCCAAACACTTACCTGTTAAACCAATAAAGGGCTGTAACAACATTTCAAGATTAGCATGACCAAATATAAAACTATTTATCTCGTTACCCCAACAATGTCTATTTTCAACAAATACAGATTGCCATTGATGCTGCTTTAAATTGTCAACAATCTGGGTAAAAAAATCAGCACGCTGATAAGTAACAATCACTCCGCACTCATCAAAATGGGTTAAGTTATTTCTTCTAGGAGTGCGCGGAGATAACCCATATCGCTCAATATCCTCAACGTGCTGCTTGTTTAACAACTGTTTTGTTTGTGGAAACTGTAGCCAAATCAATCCATTAAACAAGTCATGCCAGCTGTTTGGCCGGGTCGGAATAGTATGTTGTTGGTGGATAATTTGCTCGTAATAATGATCAGATTCAGCTAGCTGGCTTTGACAAACAAAATCAGGAATATCCACATTCTCTTTGAGGTTTTTTAAATTATTGAGTCCATAAGCATTTGGCCAGTCAGAAAAACCGGACAAGTCAAAATGCGTTTCAAGTTGTTGCATTGGCAACATTGGTAATTGACTAATAAATTCGTGATTCCAAGCGGTCACAATTGCCCTTAATATTGATCTGATGTAAAAAGGATGCGTTTTATAATCTTTAACCTTTGTAACTACAAGAGCAACTATATGAAAACTTGCCACAAACTCCTAATGTTATGCCTGCCAATGACATTAGCTTTATCAGCCTGCCAAGACAAGCAAGTCAAAGATCCTGCGCCGGTAGTCAATAACTTTATCGATGTTTATCACAGTATTAACACCGATGATTTAAAAAAACATATCAAAGTTTTAGCCTCGGATGAATTTGAAGGGCGCTTACCCACCACAATAGGTGAGCAAAAAACATTGGATTATTTGGTTAACGAATTCAAACAACTAGGTTACCAACCCGGTAATGGTGACAGTTATTTACAACCAGTAGAATTAATTGAAATGACCGCTGATTCAGATATGACGATGACCATAGGCGAAAATAACTTCACTTATAAAGAAGGCATGATGGCCTCTACCAGCAGAGAGCAGGCTAAAGTTGAATTAAAAAATTCAGAAGTGGTCTTTGTTGGTTATGGTGTCAACGCACCTGAATACGATTGGAATGATTACCAAGGCCTAGATGTAAAAGGTAAAACAGTGGTTATTTTAGTCAATGACCCCGGCTTTGAAAACCCCCAAGGTGATAAGTTTCAAGGTAAAACCATGACTTATTATGGCCGCTGGACTTACAAATATGAAGAAGCCAGTCGTCAAGGTGCAGAAGCCGCCATTATTGTCCATGAAACCCAACCCGCATCCTACGGATGGACAGTGGTTGCCAATAGTTGGAGTGGCCCACAGTATGGTCTGGTAAGTAAAAATGGAAACGCTGACAAAGTAGCAGTAGAAGGTTGGTTAACCACTGAGTCAGCGCAACAAGTATTTGCTAATGCAGGACTTAATTTTGCAGAAGAGAAAGCCAAGGCAGTATCAGGCCCTTATAACAAAAGCTTAGGACTGAATGCCTCGGTGACGGTTAACAACAGCTTTAAAAAGTCAACAAGTTACAACGTTATTGCTACTTTACCCGGTTCTGAAAAACCTGACGAACACCTCATATTTTCTGCTCATTGGGATCACTTAGGCAAAGATGAAGGTAAAGTTGGTGATCAAATATATAATGGAGCGCATGATAATGCGACGGGTATAGCTGCAAGCTTAGTTATGGCCAAAGCTTACTCAGAATTAACTGTGAAATCTAAACGTTCGAGCACCTTTTTGATGGTCACCGCTGAAGAACAAGGCTTGTTAGGTTCAAAGTATTATTCAGAGCATCCGATCATTCCTTTAGCCAAGACAGTTGCCAATATCAATATGGATGCCATGAGTGTTTTGGGTAAAACCAAAGATGTGGCGGTTATTGGTATGGGTAAGTCTGAGTTAGAAACTTATCTTGAAAAAGCAGCCAAGCGCCAAGGCCGTTATTTAGTGCAAGAAGGTCGACCAGAAGCCGGTTATTATTATCGTTCTGACCATTTCAGTTTTGCCAAACAAGGTGTGCCAGCACTTTATGCTAAAGGTGGTGAAGAGCCTATCGATGAAGCGACGGCTGAGTACCGAAAGCGAACTAATGTGATTGTCACAGGTTGCTACCATCAAGTGTGTGATAGATACCGCGAAAACTGGGACTTATCTGGTATTCAGCAAGATGCGCAATTATTATTTGAAGTCGGTTATGACATAGTGTCATCTGATGATTGGCCGAAATGGGCAACCACCAGTGAGTTTCAAAGAACTAAATAATAACTCTTATATTTAAAGGCCATAGATGAGGAACCTTGTTCTATGGCCTCTACTTAACTGCATAAAACACCCTTTAGTCTTACTAATAGCCAACAAATGTAAGAAAATAACACTTTCCCCTTGCATTCTCCGCTCAGGCTGGCAAATTCAATTGCGTGATTGAACCAACAAAAATAACAAAATTCGTCGCGATATCAGACTTGGCTCAATAGAATAGCCAAGCCCCTATAACTAGCAATTCAGAGAATTATTTTTATGTGTGGTATTTTCGGTATTCTGGGTATCAAAAGTGATGCAGCAGAACTTAGAACGCAAGCCTTAGAGCTTTCCAAATTACTCCGTCATCGGGGTCCTGATTGGTCAGGCATTTGGAATAATGATAATGCAATTTTATGTCATGAACGTTTGGCGATAGTCGACGTCGACACAGGCGCTCAACCGCTGATAAGCCGCGATAATAATCAAGTGTTAGCTGTGAATGGCGAGATTTATAATCACAAAGCATTAGAATCGACACTTGAAACACCTTACGACTTTAGAACAAAGTCTGATTGTGAAGTGATTTTACCTTTGTATCAGCAAAAAGGGCTAAGTTTTATAGATGAGTTGCAAGGCATGTTTGCATTTGTCTTATATGATCAAGAAAAAGATGCCTACCTTATCGCTCGTGACCATATGGGTATTATTCCGCTTTACACAGGTTATGATGAACACGGTAACTTGTATGTGGCATCTGAGATGAAGGCGTTAGTGCCCGTGTGTAAAACCGTACAAGAGTTTCCTCCTGGACATTACATGTGGAGCCAAACTGGCGAGCTGACTAAATACTATCAGCGCGACTGGATGGACTTTGAGAATGTTAAGAACAACGAAACTAATTTAGAAGACTTAAAAGTTGCCTTCGAAAAAGCAGTCAAATCACACCTTATGTCTGACGTGCCTTACGCAGTATTATTGTCAGGCGGCTTAGACTCATCTTTAGTTTCTGCTATTGCGGCTAAATATGTTGCTAAGCGTGTTGAGGATGACGACCAGTCTGACGCATGGTGGCCACGTCTGCATTCATTTGCCGTAGGCCTAGAAGGTGCACCGGATCTTATTGCAGCAAGAAAAGTCGCTGATATGATAGGTACCGTGCATCACGAAATTCACTTTACTATTCAAGAAGGTTTGGATGCTATACGTGACGTGATTTATCATCTTGAAACTTACGACACCACTACTATCCGCGCCGCAACCCCAATGTATTTGATGACCCGTAAAATAAAAGCGATGGGTATTAAAATGGTATTATCGGGTGAAGGTGCCGATGAAATATTCGGTGGTTATTTGTATTTTCACAAAGCACCTAACGCCAAAGAATTTCATGAAGAAACAGTACGTAAATTAGATCGTTTGCATCTTTTCGATTGTGCTCGAGCAAATAAATCTACTTCTGCTTGGGGTGTGGAAGCGCGCGTGCCATTTTTAGACAAAGAATTTTTGGATGTAGCCATGCGTCTTAACCCACAAGATAAGATGTGTCTTGACGGTAAGATGGAAAAATGGATTTTACGTAAAGCATTCGACAATAACGAATATTTACCTGCCGAAGTTCTATGGCGTCAAAAAGAACAATTTGGCGACGGCGTCGGTTACTCTTGGATCGATTCTATTAAAGAGTTCGTTGAAACAAAAGTAGACGACCAACAACTTGCCTCTGCACAGTTTAGGTTTCCAACCAATACTCCAGACACCAAAGAAGGTTACTTCTACCGCACTATTTTTGAAGGTTACTTTCCACAAGAAACAGCAGCAAAGTGTGTGCCAGGAGGCAAGTCAATCGCTTGTAGTACTGTTGAAGCGTTGGAATGGGATGAAAGCTTTAAAAACAATGCTGACCCATCTGGGCGTTCAATGAAGAGCATACATGGTAAAGGCTAGGTTACGATTAAACTAAGTTAGCGATAAATCGATGAAAACAAAAAACCAGGGTTTATGGCTCTGGTTTTTTATTGCTCAGTAAGGCCGTGCATTTTCGCGTCAAACCATAACTCCTTTCTATCTAGGGGCGTTTTTTCTGGTAAAAAAGTATTTTCTAGTTGATAGAAATTTCTTTTTTCAATCTGTGATTTATCAATATAAGCCTTATAATGCTCTAAAAATAGCGCTTCAAATTTGCCATTTTTAATCGCTTTCTCTAGCCCTTTTTCAATCAGATTGGCTAAGGGCACACTTCTCTTATTTACAAAAAAATAAATAGCGGAAGGATAATGTATCCCAAGAGTCGGCTGAACCTGAATTCGATTGACTGAATCGTTTTCAGCCAACTCTTCCCATACTTCAATAATAGAGCGTGGGAAAAAATCTCCTTGTGCATTGCTAAGCATTTTCATTAGTGCGCTGCTGGTTCTCTCCGTGATGACATCGAAACCGTTGTATTGCAGTACTTTGGTATCAGGCCAATCTCGCCCCTGTAAGGGAGAAAGTTTAATAAAATGCTCAAGTTGCTGGATGTATTTAAAACGCCCAGCCATGTCTTGCCTAATTAACAATAAACGCCATCCAATCAATCCTTTAAATATTGGAATACGTATGGGCAATAATTCTTTTTCACGTTGAGAATTAGTCATACCCCAAACAATATTTATCTCTCTATTGTCTTGCAGTCTATCTAAGGCCTTGCCCTTAGTTAGGCTATTTTCTGAATGTTTGAGTTGATAATTAACCCCTGTCTGATCTAACGCCAATGACAATAGTTGGATCGGGTACTCATCAATTGTTGACGTTGATTCGGCCGGACGAGGAAAAGTTATTTGCCATGATGCACTCTTAGCGTTAACGCTAAAGAGTAGAATAAAACCAACTAATATTTTGTTCATAAATCACCCAGCACAGTTAAAAGGTTTTTAAGTTTGTTTGCCATCAATTATCATCATCATTATCACTTCAAGTTGATTATTAGGCAACTTTGTAAGATATGTGACGTTGCACAGCCAAAACATGGTTGTTTATTCTCATTGTAAAACGCAGGCTGACAGCTCTTTCTAAATTTTCGATACTGCTGATCACTTTTTAAGTTTTATCATCCCTGATTATGGTTGGAAGTAAACAAAAGCTAGCAATAGTTTTAGTGCCAAAGAGACTTTAAGCTTTTGCGTACAGATCCAAAAAGTCTAATGCGTTGATGGGCATGAATGGCATATGCCTTTCATAAAACGGTTACTCGATCCCAATAAATTTATGCGTTTGCAGCGACAGGCGCCAATTACGCGCTATGCAGGTTTTGATTGCGAGGTCGGTCGCCCGTTTTTGTTGACTAATAGGTTGTAAATAAATATTGGGTGCATGCTGGTCACCCAAAAGTGCTAACACCTCGTCTAACTCTTCGATATGTTTTTGCATGGCTATTGGATGTTTGATTTCATTTGCACGGCGCATTGCACTTTTTAATACAGTCCTGCCTCCTGGCATATTAACTTTAGGTGAAACAGTTACCCATGTATCGCAATGGACCATGATTTCATAGGTACCGCTGGTTTCAATTTGAACCGAATAACCTTTTTCTATTAAGCTAGTAGTGATCTCAGTCAAATCATACAAGCAAGGTTCACCTCCCGTGATCACGATATGCTTAGCCACATAACCATGTTGATTAAAAAGGTCTAGTAACTGCTGCGTTGTGTGTTCAAACCAACTACCAGACTCGGCAGTCTCGGCCATTACCACATCGCTTGTGGTGTTTAATTCAGGTGACACCACCCAAGTATGTTTAGTATCACACCATGGACACCCTACTGGGCAGCCTTGCAAACGCACAAAAATGGATGGTAAACCGGTATAACTGCCCTCGCCTTGCAAAGACTCAAACACTTCATTAATTTTATATAAATTCAATGACTTTCCTATTTGTTTAATGGATGTCGCTAAGAGAGCACCCTGTTGTGGGAATTTACCCTTAAATCACTTAAAATCTCAATTCATTAATTGATTATAAAGAAGCAAAGCCCATGTCACAAAAGGTAGTGGTAATTTTTTCTGGTGGAATGGACTCGTTTACTGTCCTAAACCTAGCAGCCAAGCAAGGCTTAGAGGTGTTTGCCTTGTCTTTTGACTATGGTCAAAAACATAAAAAAGAGCTAGATTATGCTGCTCGTGCATGCAAAGTTCTAAATGTAAAACATAAAGTGGTTGATATTTCAGCGATCAATCAACTCATCGGTGGTTCATCACTCACGTCAGACATTGAAGTAGCAGAGGGACATTACGAAGAAGAAAGCATGAAAAGTACAGTAGTACCAAATCGTAATATGATTCTGTTATCGATGGCAGTAGGTTATGCCGTTTCAATCAGCGCCAATAAAGTTTACTACGGTGCACACTCCGGCGATCATGCCATCTACCCGGACTGCCGTCCTGAATTTGTCCATAGAATGAATGATGTATGTGCCATAGCGAACTACGAAGTAGTTGAAATTGTCACGCCTTATTTAGATGTCAGTAAAACCGCTATTTTAACAGCTGGCTTAGAAATGGGTTTGGATTACAACCAAACTTGGACTTGTTACAACGGCCGTGAAAAAGCATGTGGTAAATGTGGAGCTTGTCAGGAAAGATTAGAAGCGTTTACTGAAAATGGAATAAGTGATCCCTTGGAGTATGAGGGATAACGTTACTGCAAAACGTCGTGCAACTTAAATAAAAATTATAATCATAACGATACAAGGTATTGAGAGCACAAAACAATGAACATATTATAGATAAGAATATTACTATGTCTGGTGCTGGTGCTTGTGTTTTTCTTTACCTTTTTTATTAATGGCGTCTTGCGACGGTTGTCCTGGAGCCGCCTCCGAATCAAAACTTACTTCACCTAGCATGGCTACAAGAATTTGATCTTAACACTTAGTTTACTTTTCAACTTGCTGAATAAAGTAACTAAGCTCTTTTATTAGATGTCTTAAAACAGGGTTTAAGCGAGTGTTTTTACCGTTCATCACGAACAGCTCATGACTAAATTCAAATAAATTGTTTCCAACCGGCACCAGTCCTAAGCCTGCCGCTTGATTGCTGAGTACATAATCTGGTAAAAGCCCCACATATTCGCCAGTCATTATAGCTGATAAACACGCATCGTAAGAGTCGGAGAAGGTTTGAATAGCCATTCGCGTGTCACCAGAAATATAATTTGCTGAGGACAAACCAGAAATACCGATTGCTGGGTAATCTCCAATTTTAACATTGTCAGGTAGACCATCTCGGTATTTTGCTAAGGCATGAGAAGCGGCGCAATATAATCTGCCTTTACATTCCACATCTACAGGATGAAAAGTAACAGATTCAGGTTTAACCATATCGTAAGTCGATAACACTAAATGACACTCCCCAGATAATGCAGCGTGCTCGACTTCGTTATACAAACGAGTTTGAATATTTACATGAATATCACTGAATTTTTTCATAGTACTTTTAACAGATTTACTAACTGCTAAGTGATATGAAAGCGGTAAACCCGCCATCATCACTAAGGTGATATGCCCTGAGTAATCGTCATGTAGACTTTTTAAATTAAATACAAAGTTATCGAAAGAATTGAAAATACGTTTAGTTTCCTGAAAAACCACTTCACCTTCTTTGGTCATCTGAAAACCACCACGGCCACGGTGGCATAGAACTAAATCTAGGCGTTCTTCAAGCTTTTTGATGGCAGCACTGATATTTGGGCGTTGCATGCGTAAAACAGGCTCAGCTGCAGTAAAACCATTGCATGAAGCTACAGCGAAAAATACTCGAAGTAATTTGATATCAGATTCTTGAAGACGGTTCAACATTACAGTACCACTTATAGATATAGTTGTGATTATAGGTATAGAAATTTATACTAAGGTGTATATTAGGAAAGCCGCAGCCGGATTACAATGGAAATTTATCAGAACAACTAAAACAGCAGTGTTGAGGAAAAACAAACATTATATTTATAACACAAATGGTTGAAGAAACTTGACCAGAAATAACAAGGGAATTGCGCTGGTTATTGTCTTGAAAGAAAAGCCATATAATTATTAAACATTAATATTGTTATTCCACTTCATAAGACTAGTTAATTCGATACTCCTTTTTCCTCAATCCTAATTCTCCTATTCTTCATTGTGCTAAAGGGTTTGTTATTTAATCTTCGAGCAGCCTAACCGTTGTTCTAAACAGCATATGGCATCAGCAAGATACTAAAATAATATTATATTGCCGATGCCATGTAGATTAAACGTTTTAAATATATTAGGAATTTTTTACTATTTGAGCCCGATAAGCTTCTATGTCATCACGCAGATTCGCCGCTTTTTCAAACTCTAGGTCTTTTGCAGCTTTAAACATCACTTTTTCAAGCTCAGTGATTTTTTGCAAGAGTTGCGGTGTACTAAGTGAATTATATTTTTTGCTCGACTCACCCACTAATCTAAGTTTAACTTTACTATCAGAATCGCCATCTCCCACGTCCATGATATCGGTAATGGGTTTATTCATCTGCGTAGGAATAATTCCATGTTTAAGATTATAGGCACGTTGTATTTCTCGTCGTCTGTCAGTTTCTTCAATAGCTCGCTGCATCGAACCGGTGATCCTGTCTCCATACAATATTGCCCGACCGTTAAGATGTCGCGCTGCTCGGCCCATCGTCTGAATTAAAGACTTATCAGAACGCAAAAATCCCTCTTTATCCGCATCAAGAATTGCCACTAACGCCACCTCTGGCATGTCGAGCCCTTCTCTAAGCAAGTTGATCCCAACCAACACATCAAATTTACCTATACGCAGATCTCGAATAATCTCAATACGTTCTACCGTGTCTATATCTGAGTGTAAATAACGGGCCTTCACACCGTGTTCATCAAGGTAATCACTTAAGTCTTCAGACATACGTTTAGTTAACGTAGTTACTAGCACTCTTTCATTGGCCGCTACACACTTATGAATCTCAGAAAGTAGATCATCAACTTGAGTACCTACTGGTCTTATTTCTATTTCTGGATCAAGTAACCCTGTAGGGCGAACTAGTTGCTCAATTATATCGTCCGGTACGGTCGCTAGTTCGAATTTACCAGGCGTAGCAGACACGTAGACCGTTTGTGGCGCAATTTGCTCAAACTCTTCAAATTTTAAAGGCCTGTTATCTAATGCTGAAGGTAATCTGAATCCATATTCTACTAATGTTTCTTTACGAGACCTGTCACCTTTATACATAGCCCCAATTTGTGACACAGTGACATGGGATTCATCAATAAACATTAATCCGTCAGATGGGAAATAGTCAATTAAAGTAGGTGGTGGATCGCCAGGATTTCGGCCTGATAAATATCGAGAATAATTTTCAATACCTGAGCAATACCCAAGCTCTTGCATCATTTCCATGTCAAATTGACAGCGCTGAGACACACGTTGCTCTTCTACTAATTTATTAGCTGATTTAAGTTGCTCACGCCTTTCTTTCAACTCAACTTTGATATGTTCAATTGCATCAATTATTTTTTGTCTGGGCGTAACATAATGAGTTTTTGGAAAAACAGTGGCTCGGGTTACCGTTTTTTCCACAGCGCCCGTAAGGGGATCAAAAATGCTGATACGCTCGACTTCTTCGTCGAACAACTCCACTCGGATAGCATGACGCTCAGAGTCAGCAGGGAATACATCAATTACGTCACCGCGAACTCTAAACGTACCTCGGTCAAACGCAACATCATTGCGAGTATATTGAATTTCAACTAAACGTCGCAAAATGTCTCGTTGATTCATAATATCGCCTTGACGAAAATGTACCAACATTTTCATGTAAGAATCAGGATCGCCCAAACCATAAATAGCAGACACACTAGAAACAATAATTACGTCGCGTCTTTCCATAAGAGATTTAGTCGCTGATAAACGCATTTGTTCGATGTGTGCGTTTATCGATGAATCTTTTTCAATAAAAGTGTCGCTCGAGGGCACATAAGCCTCAGGTTGGTAATAGTCGTAATAAGATACAAAATATTCCACTGCGTTATTTGGGAAAAACTCTTTCATCTCACCGTAAAGTTGAGCCGCTAAGGTTTTGTTATGCGCCAATATCAATGTTGGCCGCTGCACCTTTTCAATTACGTTAGCCATAGTAAAGGTTTTTCCTGAACCAGTGACACCCAATAATATTTGTCGTGCTAAGCCATTCTCTAGGCCCTCAACTAACGCTTTTATTGCTTTGGGTTGATCGCCAGCTGGTGAATAACTGGATGATAATTCAAATGCTCTACTCATAAATCTTATTTACTCAATACATTTTGTTTAAATCGAGAGGCGAGGATGGTTTTACACCATATAAAGGCAATACAACCGACAGCTAAATTTGCCACTACTCCCGCCCAAAAAAGTCCAGGTAACTCAAACCAATGACTACCTAAAAGAGAAAAAGGCACAAAAAATACAAATAAACGCATTGCATTCAATGATAAAGCTGACATCGGCATATGCATGGCATTAAACGATGAATTAGTCAAAATAGTCACTCCTTGCGTACCGTATCCCAAAGGTACAACCACTAAAAACAGTACTATGATCGAAATGACTTCTGGCTCATTACTAAATATATTGGCAATGACGTCTGATAAAAGAACCAATATGCCAAATATAATTAGCTGCCATACAATCACAAATTTGACACATAAACTGTAAGCTTGTTTTACTCGGTCAATATTATTTGCGCCAAAATTCTGACTAATAAAAGGGGGTAGTGACATCGATAATGACAGTACTACTATACTGGCAATAGATTCTAATCGACCACCCACTCCCCAAGCAGCGACTGCTTGAGGGCCATAACCTGCGACAAATGCGGTAACTATTCCAGCAGAAATAGGTGTTAACATATTTGCACCGGCGGCAGGTAAACCAATTTTTAATATACCACCTGTGCTACGTTTTAATTCTTGCCAGTTGAGTAGTCTAGGCTCAATTAATTTTCGCTTGACGGCCAACACATACAAAATATAGAACAAGCCAACAGCCCAAGCGACAAGAGTAGCGATGGCTGCGCCTTGGATCCCAAAGGCAGGTACTGGTCCCCAACCAAATATAAGAATAGGATCGAGGACCACATTGATAAGGCCTCCAAAAGCCATCACATAACTCGGCGTCTTGGTGTCACCATAAGCACGTAACACACTATTACCCACCATAGGCATTGCCAAAAACACCCCTGCGCCGTACCACACCAACATATATTTTGTAATCAAACTCAACTGATTTTCATCTGCGCCCATCAGCCGAAAGATTGGTTCCAAAGTTACAACGCCAAAAACAGCAAAAACAATCGCTAACACCATAGTCAACATTAACGCACCTGTTGCCGTCTCCTTTGCTTGGCTGTGTTGCTTTGCTCCAAGTAATTTAGCAATAACAGCTGAAGTACCTATTCCCAAACCAATATTTAAACTGATAACAGTGAAGGTAACCGGAAATGTAAAACTAATGGCAGCAAGTTCTTGGGTACCTAACATACCAATAAAAAAGGTATCTACCAGTCCGAATGTCATTAAAACAACCATACCCACTATTGTAGGCAAGGTCATTTTACGTAGCGTGATGGTAATATCATTGTTAAGCAAATCTGGAGGAGATGTTTTTTTAATATTTAAAGTCAATATTACACTCTCACAATTGAAGGTATTGATGGATAAGGTGGCCGACTAAATCGAAACAACATGATGATAAAATTTTAAATATAAAATCTTATCATCATGTTGTTTTTTTAACATAACCGTAAAGATATACATAATACGCGATTTTTTCTTCATATCTCTTATATTTGAGTGCATTAAAATTACTCATTTGTTAGAAAAGTAGGTTGTCGTAGTGTGTATCTTTTTAAATACACATAAACGTAGATTTATTGACGGTTTATATTTTATCCAAGTGTTACAACACAAAATAAATTTTATTGTATTGGTAACAATTAATTCAAATTGAAAAAATAATCTATCAATCACGTATAATTTTGCTTTTCTGTTTAAAAACAACACACAACAAAATTACCACACAATTCGCGATATCTTTTTTTAAAAAAAGCCAAGTGTAATAAAAACATATCCATATGTTTTTATTACACTTTTTAAAATAACATCATATTTTTTACTTCAACTCTTGACTTTGAATTGATGGGTATTTTTTTATTACCAACAATTTAATCCACAAAGTTATCCACAAGATTCGTGGATAACTGCCCTCGCCCTTTAATTGGCGTACATTGGAACCTGCATGTGGTTTCATTTCGGTTAGTACTTACTAACCTTTTGCATAGCCAACAAACGTTACACTTTTGTTAAATACTGTTTTTATATACAGTAATCAATAATTCATTAATAACAATTAGTTATAACGAAATCAAAAAACAGTCTTTGATTAAATGACAAATTGGCAGACTAAAACCGAATGATTTTAGAGCAATAAAACGATGTATTTTTTTATGTGTTGGTAATACGTACAGATTGTGTGAAAGTTTAAAATATATAGATAAAAACTCACTTTGAGTATTGACAGCAGGCGCTATGCTCATTATTATTCCGCCCCGTTGAAAAGCACTAAGATTTATAATTAGACTGCTTCGATACGTTAGTATAAAGTTCCCCCTTAGCTCAGCTGGTTAGAGCGACGGACTGTTAATCCGCAGGTCCCCTGTTCGAGTCGGGGAGGGTGAGCCAAATATACTTGTAGTTAATTAAATATTTAAACAAATATTTAATATTGAATTGAATTCCCCCTTAGCTCAGCTGGTTAGAGCGACGGACTGTTAATCCGCAGGTCCCCTGTTCGAGTCGGGGAGGGGGAGCCAATTCAACACACATCTATCACTCCTTTATTCTATTTATTTCATCAATATTCTCTTTTATATAGCAAACTTTCGAATATCGAGTTGTTAATGGATGCTTAAACAAAGATAATGGTCCTGCATTAATAACTCCTGGCTTATATCTACTCTTCATGACCGAATTCCTATTACTACTAATCGGCACTGTGCTGGTAAACAACTTTGTGTTGGTTCAATTCTTAGGCCTATGTCCATTTATGGGGGTATCTGGAAAATTAGAAACCGCTATTGGAATGTCTATGGCCACGACGTTTGTATTAACACTCGCCTCACTTTCAAGCTACTTAGTTGAACACTACATACTGCTTCCACTCGGCATAGGTTACTTGAGAACGCTGAGCTTTATTTTGGTGATTGCCGTCGTTGTGCAGTTTACTGAAATGGTGGTTCACAAAACCAGCCCAACCTTATACCGCTTGTTAGGCATATTTTTACCACTCATCACCACCAACTGTGCAGTGTTAGGCGTTGCATTACTAAATATCAACCAACAACACAATTTTGTTGAATCAGTCATTTACGGTTTTGGTGCAGCAGTGGGGTTTTCTTTAGTACTTATATTATTCTCTGCAATGCGTGAACGTTTAGCGGTAGCTGACGTACCTAAACCGTTTAAAGGGGCTTCTATAGGTATGATCACTGCAGGTTTGATGTCTTTAGCCTTCATGGGCTTCACTGGTTTGGTGAAATTTTAATGTCACTAGGTTTCGCTATTTTAACAGCTCTATTAGCCATTGGTTTGTTAGCACTGGTTTTTGGGTTGATACTTGGTTTTGCGGCGGTAAAATTTAAAGTTGAAAGTGATCCATTAGTCGAACAAATTGATCAAATACTTCCCCAAACCCAATGTGGACAATGTGGATATCCAGGATGCAAACCCTATGCGCAAGCGATTGCTGATGGTGACGAAATAAATAAATGCCCTCCGGGTGGCGATGTCACCATAAAAAAATTAGCTGACCTGATGGGTGTAGAAGCCAAGTCTTTGGACGCTGCACATGGTGAAGAAGATATTAAGAAGGTTGCATACATTCGTGAAGACGAATGTATTGGTTGCACAAAATGTATTCAGGCCTGCCCTGTTGACGCCATATTAGGTGCGGCTAAACAAATGCATACCGTAATTGTAGACGAGTGCACCGGGTGTGACCTATGTGTAGACCCCTGCCCTGTTGATTGCATCGATATGTTGCCCATGGCAAGTAGTGCCGCATCTTGGCGTTGGGATATCGCTGCCATTCCTATTAAGCAAATAGGTTAGACGAGAATTATGCTAAATAACTTTGACCACATTATTGAAAAATTAGACAACCATGAATTATGGGACTTCCCTGGTGGTGTATTTCCTGCCGAGCGTAAAACGCTTTCTAATCAGACCCCAATACAGAGATTGTCTATCCCAGAGCGTTTGTATGTAACAGTAAAACAACATATCGGTGTCGAAGGTCACCTAATTGTTGAAGTAGGTCAAAAAGTGCTCAAAGGCCAAGCATTGACTAAAAGCATGAACCCGTTTGCAGTACCTATTCATGCCCCCACTTCTGGCGAAGTTACAGCAATCGACAAACACGTATCAGCCCATCCGTCTGGTTTACCGGAATTGACGGTGCAAATAAGCAGCGACCAACAAGACAAATGGACTCAGCTTATCCCTTTGTTCGATTATCAAAACCAACCGAAAATGCAAGTGTTATCAGCGATTTGTGATGCTGGTATCAGCGGTATGGGTGGAGCTGGATTTCCTACGCATATTAAGTCTTCGCCAAAAAAAGACGTCGATTTTTTAATCATTAACGGCATTGAATGTGAACCTTACATTACCTCTGATGATCGTTTAATGCGTGAACATGCTTGGCAAATAAGACAGGGTATAGATGTGCTGTGTCATCTTATTAAACCCAAACATGTACTTATTGGCATAGAAAACAACAAACCTGAAGCCATCGAAGCGATGCAAGTGGCGTGTCGAGAAAATCCTAATTACCGTATCTGTAATGTGCCAACTAAGTATCCTGCTGGTGGCGAGAAACAGCTGATACAAGTGTTAACCAATAGAGAAGTGCCTGCCAAAGGGTTACCTGTTGATGTGGGTGTCATTATGCATAATGTGGGCACGTGTTTCGCCATAGCTGATGCCATTTTTTCGGGTAAACCACTTATTGAACGTGTGGTCACTATTACAGGTGAAGCCACAGAAAAACCTGGTAATGTTTGGGCACTTATTGGCAGCCCTGTTGCCCACCTTTTAGCACATTGTGATTACAAGCAGGCAGTTCAGAATCAACCTAACATTATTATGGGCGGTCCCATGATGGGCTTTAGTATGATAAATGATTTGGTGCCTGTAGTAAAAACCACCAACTGTATCTTGGCGCCGACTGACAATGAAATGGCAGGTAACAACGAACAAGCCTGTATTCGCTGCAGTGCATGCGCAGATGTTTGTCCTGCAAGCTTGTTACCACAACAATTGTTTTGGCATTCAAAAGCCAACGAACTAGAAAAGGCTCAAGAGTATAATTTATTCGATTGTATCGAGTGTGGTGCCTGTGCCTATGTATGTCCCAGCGAAATACCTTTGGTTCACTATTACCGCATAGCAAAATCTGAAATAAGAGTAGAACAAGAAGACAAACAAAAATCAGACAAAGCACGAGGCCGCTTCGAAAAACGTGAGGCGAGATTGATTGCAGAGCAGCAAGCCAGAGACGAAAAACATCGTTTAGCCGCGGAGTCTAGAAAACAAGCCATGGCCGGAAGCGGCAACAATGCTAAAGACAAGATTGCAGCAGCCCTAGCCAGGGCAAAAGCCAAGAAACAGGTTTCCAGCGCCGCAGATGACAAACTAACAGAACCAACCAAAGTCGCCCCTGCTAGTGATGCCCAAGAGACAATTCGAGCTAAAGAAACCGAACCATCAACAAAATCAGTCAGTTCGAATCAACGCGTTCAAGCAGCCATCGAGCGGGCAAAAGCAAAAAAAGCGGCGTCTGAAGTTCCAGTTACTACTGCTAAGCCTGAACCTGTTCTAAAAGATAATAAAAACGTGACTGAATTAAATAAAAAAATCATTCAGAAACAACACAACGACTTAGATGATGAACGAGTAGATGAAGGGGCGACTGAACAACTTGCCAAAGTCAATAATCAAGTGCAAGTTGAAGTCAAAAATACTGTTATTCCGGAAGATGTGATACCACATCAACAAGCGCAAGATAAATCCTACAGCAAACAAACTAGAATTACTGCTGCAGTTGCCAAGTCCAGAGCTAAACTTGACGCACAAAAAATCACAAACAACCATGGTACGTCCGATAAATCATCACCAGCCCAAAACATAAATAACTCAACAATCACTAATCATATAACAAACATAACACAAAAACAAACACACA
>OOGD01000008.1_pt1 | contig 55128 bp, 46 predicted proteins | sample 1670381 | NCBI WGS metagenome assembly OOGD01 (sample SAMEA98146918, study PRJEB22522) | marine metagenome | biome: marine biome; feature: marine water body; material: sea ice | place: Arctic Ocean | collected 14-Sep-2015 | depth 1.3 m | reverse complement strand
TGGTTGGGTAGTGATGGGGCTGTTGGGCTGCGGCGGTCGACATGATGCGCTTGGTCGGGAGGGTCGGAGGTGTATAAGTGACAGAGTGTGCGGCTGCGCGAAGATGGAGCTCACAGATCTGAAGGTGTAGAAATGATGTCCCCGGTCGCCCCCGTGGGAAAGCGTGTATCTGTGTGTCTGTATCTGTGTCTGTGTGTCTGTATGTGTGTCTGTGTCTGTGTGCGTCTATGTGTCTGTGTATGTGTCGGTGTGTGTGTCTGTGTAAGTTTCTGTAAGTGTGTGTGTGTGGTAGTGTTGAGATGTAGGTAGTAGTGTGGTATGTATATGTGTTGTATGTGTGTTGTTTGTTTTTGAGGCAGGAGACGGATGACGTGTTTTTTTTGAAGCAGAAGGCGGGCTACCGTATCTAGTTCGGGCTCGTGGGGTTGGAAATGTGTATAAAAAACAACAATAACATATGAAAAAAAGTTTTTTTATAATAAACAAAACTTACTACCAAATAATTCTATTTTCGATATGCAACAAGATACAAAAGGCAATATTTGGTTAGGTTCTAACTCTGGTTTAATTAAATTTTCTACTCAAACCCACCACATACAAAAATTCGACCAAAGGCAAGGGCTAGCCAATAGCGAGTTTAATTCTGACACCAGTGTGACTCTATTGGATGGTCGAATGGTTTATGGCTCACCAAAAGGCCTTATTTTTTTTGATCCTCTAAAAATAGATGTGCAAGAAATCAATGAGACTAAAGTTGCTATTACTGATGTAATGCTGGTATCTAATGATTTAGTGATACCTTTCTCAAATCTTGACAAACAGACAATTGAACTTTCTTATGATGACGTCAGCCCTTTTGTACGTTTTTCTACTTTAGAATATCAAGACCAAAAAAGTACACGATACTAATATCAACTAAGTGGTAAAAATGACCTGGTTTATCCGATTACAACTCGACCTGAAGTCATGTTTCCAAAACTTGATCCCGGTCAGTATGTATTCTCAGTCTTCGCATTTAATTCAGAAAACGGGGCAAAATCCGAGCCTGCAACCATCAATATTAAAGTAAATTATGCTCTTTGGGCCTCTCCTCTCGCCTTCACTTTTTATGTGTTAATGTGTTTAATTGGGCTGGTGTCTTTATGGCAGTTCCGTCATGCACAGAACTTACGACTCCATAAGGCGCATCAAGAAGCAATACTCAGCAAAAATAAGTTAACTCTTGCTCTAAACGCAAGTAACAGCGGTATTTGGGAGTTTCAGCCTGAGCAAGACATATTTTATATATCTAAATTAAATAACGAGCTTTTAAGTAAAAAGACAATGAGCTTTCAAGATCATCTATATCTTATTCACAATAGAGACAAAGCTAGATACGAATCTGCATGGCATAACTTTTTAGCTGATAAAGATTCTGGATTGGATATCACCTATAGAATGTCAACCAGAGACAAGTCTTGGTTATGGTTTCGCGATGTAGGAAAAGTTGTTCAGACTGACAAGTTTGGTAAACCATTACTGGTCACTGGCACTTACACAAATATTACTGAAAGTGTTGCAGATCAAGAAAACCTGCGTTTATTTGGGAACGCCTTTAAACATACATTAGATTGGGTCGTCATTTATAATCATAAGTATTATCCAATTGCTTTCAACGACGCGGCTAAAAAGTTTTTTAACATAATAGATGATGCTTCTGCTCCCAAGGAAATCGACAAAATATACCGATTGCAAACATCTAAGACGGCAAAGTTTTGGAATAAAATGCTTAATTTTAAGGCAGGCCATCAATGGCAAGGAGAAGATAAAGTCATCATACCTAATGGCGACACTTTAAATATTATGGTTCGTATTCATGCTGTAGCAAGCGTGCGTGATAAAAATAAGATAAAACATTTTTTAGTCATTATTTCTGATATTACTGAACAAAAAGTGGCAGAAGCGAAACTATTAGCCTTGGCGAATTACGACTCTCTTACCGGTTTACCCAACAGAACCTTACTTCTAGATAGAATTGAAAGAGGTATTAAACACGCTCGAAGAAATACTAAGAATATGGCCGTATTTTTTGTCGACTTGGATAAATTTAAACAGGTAAACGATAGTTTGGGGCATAAGGCGGGTGATGAGTTACTAGTAGTTATCGCTAAACGTTTGAATTCCAAACTGCGCAAAGAAGATACAGTGGCGCGCTTAGGGGGGGACGAATTTGTTATTATGATAGAAGATGTGACATCTGCAGAAACCATTAGTACTTTAGTAAGCGAAATAAGCGATTTAATTGATTTACCAGTGACCTTAAGTTCTCAAATCGTGAGCGTGTCTTCGAGTATCGGCATTGCTATGTTTCCGGGCGATGGCCTTAACGCCGAGGATCTTCTCAAAAATGCAGATATCGCCATGTATCATGCTAAAAAACAAGGAAGAAGTAACTTTCAATTTTTTACACAAAAAATGGACGAACTGGTAAAAGATAGGCTGAAATTGGAAAACCAATTAAAAAACACCCATCAATCCAAAGGATTTGATAATTACTATCAACCAATTTTTAATACTCTTAGCCAAAAAATAGAAGGCTTTGAAATTTTAATGCGATGGTCAACTGACAATGGAATGGTTCCTCCAGATAAATTTATTCCCGTTTCAGAGGAGCTTGGGTTAATAGAACATATGACTTTAGATGCTTTTGATCGGGCTGTACCAGTGCTGAATGAAATGCGCCAGAATGGCTTTGATGGATACCTTTCGGTAAATTTATCAGCCAGACATTTCGACAACCCATCTTCAATTAATAAAATTATTGTACTTTTAGAAAAAAATAACATACCAGTTACCGCGATTCGTTTTGAAATTACTGAAAGCGCATTAATGTATGATTATGACAAAGCTCTAACATGCATGACACAAATACAACGAAAGGGCTTTTTAATCGCATTGGATGACTTCGGTACTGGATTTTCATCTTTAAAATATCTCAAAGAGTTTCCAATAAATATTATCAAAGTGGATAAAAGCTTTGTAGATGATATAGGTAAAAACCAAAATAATGAGGCTATTATTCTCACCACCTTAAGTATGGCTAAACAATTAAAAATGAGTTGTGTAGCTGAGGGAATTGAAACTATTCAGCAGGTCGAATTTTTCAAGCAAAATAAGTGTCAGCACTTACAAGGTTATTATTTTTCTGAACCTGTACCTGCAGCCGATATACCGGCTTTACTAAAAAAAGCGTGGAAGGTTTAACCTTGGCTATTATTTAAAACAAAAGGCAATGGTTGATACTTGTCAAGAGGCCTGGCTTGATAGCAGCAAAGTGAAAATGTGGTAGAGAAGAAAACCCAGTATTGCCTGAATCACCTATTTTTTGACCCGGTATAACATATTCACCAGTGGTGTCATCACTCTGTAAAACCACCAGATAGTTAGCATAGTTAGAATACCGGCGACGGGTCCCTCCACGTGTCTGATGTTCAATTAAATCGACCACTGCCCTGCCCTTGCTGCATGTAAAGTGGTACCGGTGAGGTGAGCATACCAAAATCAACCGCATGTCTTGATGAACAACCCTAATACTGCCGGGCGTTCAATAAAAGCTCCGTCATGTCAATTTTTTTAAGAATATTGATTGGCTGCAGTTCGCACACTTTAATTCGTTGATGCCCTTGAAGTACTTTACTAACAATATGTTAACGCAATTTTTTAGTGGTGCTTTAAAATTACTGGTGTCAATTTCTAAAGTGATGGTCACCATAAGAGGTTTCTTATTACAGAGCCGATATCTAACCTGCTTATTTTTCTCTATCTTTTCAGCACTTGACTAGCCACCCATTCAATAATTACTTAAATTTAAAAGTTAACTACAGGTGAAAAAATACAGGATATAATTGCAAAAAGAGTAGTAAAAGTAACCCTAGAAACACCTGTAAAAAGTTTATTAATAAATTTGTAAATGAAATAACAAAACATATTTATTCAGAAAATATACTATTTACATGCTGAGCAAAAGGCGCAGCACGCATAAAACCGGATACTCTGGCGGTACTAATTTCCTGCCCTTTAGTATCAAAAAACAAAATAGTCGGCAGGCCTAATATTGAAAATTGCTGCTGAAATGCGATGTTATCATCAGTACTTTCAGTTAGATCAATTTGCATTAAAACTGAGCCACTCAAAGCAGCTACAACCTGACTATCTGGAAAGGTATATTTTTCAAACTCTTTACAGGCTACACACCAATCTGCATAGAGATCTAACATAACATTTTGACCTTGAGCATTAGCCTTGTTTAGCGCCTGATTGAATTCCTCAATACTGCTGACTTTAAGAAATTCTGGGTGGGCTAAGATTTTGACACCTGTATCAGCCTGAGTGTGACCATTACCAATTGTACTAACAGCTTGATAGCCATAACCTGCTGAAACAAACAATCCAATGAAAATCAATAATGCACGAAGGCCTTTATAAAAAGTCGTTTGACTATTTTGGTTCATCACATAAAAATAAGTAAACGTGGTGAGACCAAGTAGTGACCAAGCGATGTCAGTTGCAACATGATTAATTAAACGTTCAACGAACATAATAGCGACTGCTAGCATCATAAAACCAAATGTAACTTTGACAACATTCATCCAATGGCCTGCTTTAGGCAATAATTTACCACCCGTAATACCAAATAAAATCAACGGAATGCCCATGCCTAAACTCAACACGTATAGCGCACTGAAGCCCAATACTAAATCACCACTTTGAGCGATAAATAATAAGATTCCAGTCAACGGCGCTGTAGTACAAGGTGATGCTACTAAACCAGAAATCGCTCCCATAGCGAGCACCCCCATATAACTACCACTGGTTTGTTTATTACTCATCGCATTAAGTTTTTCTTGCCATGAGGAAGGCAACTGCAACTCATAGGCACCAAACATCACCACTGCCAACAGTACAAAAATTACAATCAAAACGATTAGAATAGCCGGGTGTTGTAACCCGGCCTGGAACTGCACACCAGCTAAGGCGACAATCAACCCCAACAGCGAGTAAGTGAAGGCCATGCCTTGCACATACACAAATGACAAAATAAATGCTCGAGATGTACTAATGGTTTTGCCTTGACCGATCACAATGCCAGATAAAATTGGATACATAGGAAACACACAAGGTGTAAAAGCTAAACCGATACCTAAGCCCAAAAATAATAAAAGTGTGATGAACAAACTTTGTTCACTTGACAATAAATCGGCTAGCTCAAACTGCTCTGAAATGGAGATTTTAGTTGACGAACCGGTTACTAAAAGGCTTGATTCAATATCAGGTTTTTTTGTTGCTTGATCAGACCCTGTTGCTGAAGCATTATCCACTTGATTCAGGTACACCTCTTTGGTGGTGGGCGGGTAACACAAGCCGGCGTCGGCACATCCCTGATAACGAATTTTTACCATGCCATCTTGCACGGATGATACTATCAGATAAGTAATATCCAGTTTTCCACGAAACACATTAGATAAGCCAAAAAACTCATCTTCAACTTGCTCAGCGGCAGGAAAAATAAGTACACCTAACTCAGCTTGTTTAACAACTGTCTTAAACTGCTTTTCATATAAATAGTAGCCATCTGCTATTTTCCAACTCAAAGTGAGTTGATCGTCTTGCTGAGAAAAGTCAAATTGAAACGCATCGTCTACTTGCAAGAACTCTGGTTCATCGGCAAACAGATCTGCTAAAAGATCGGAGTTTTGCGCCATAGTTACTGATGAGAAAAAGCAAAAACTAAGCAGTAATACAAAATATCTAACACTCAAATTCATTAACAACACTTCTTATATTAAGGGTAACTTGGCACTATACACATCATACCAACAGGCCAATGCATATTGACAAAATCTTAAGGCTTAAATCTTAACAAATTATTAAGATTGCATATCAATTTGTTTAGAGACCACAACTTAGACACTCAAATTTCATTTTTATACTATTAAACCTGAATTTAAGATTAACTAGCTCTAATAACCGAACTTTTTAGACAAACCGGGCAACACTCTGTAACAATACATATCTTGGATTTTAATTTTTAAATCCCATTAATATAATTGACACGAATGCAAAAGTTGTATGTACACAAGGCATTCAGCTTACACCCCAAATAATGAGGCACCTTTGTTTAAATTATTTTTATTATTCGCTATTTTACCAATTATAGAAATCGCTATATTAATCAACGTTGGTGACCAAATTGGTGGTTGGTATACCGTAGCGATTGTCATTATAACTGCCTTTGCTGGCGCGCACTTGGTTAGGCAACAAGGGATCAATACCTTGATGCAAGCCCAGCGAAAAATGCAATCTGGTACTATGCCTGGTCAAGAAATGGCTGAAGGTTTATTGTTAGTGATTGCAGGTGTATTATTGGTGACGCCTGGTTTTATCACAGACGGCATTGGTTTTTTATTGAGTTTACCCATGACACGACCACTCATCGCCAAAGGGCTAGTGAAACATTTATCTCTCAAAGTAATCAACCCATCTTTTAATGGCAACTTTTCTCAACATCAACAACCCCCCAGTTCAACAGATCAATCTGAAGATATCATCGAAGGTGAGTTTGAACATAAAGATAAGCAACCTACAAATCCAACTCTTAAGGATGACTTAAGAAAGCCTGATTAATCTCAATAAATTATTTATTTAGGGCTTCTAAAATTAGGTTCCGATGGTTTGGCTAAATTCCTAGTTTTACACTGCTTTATAATTGCCTCGTCAACTAAAGTTGACCCAATAAATTCTAAGGCGTAAAGGTAAATTTTCGTTTCTCTAAATATCGATTTGATCTAGAGCGACTATATGCATAGCGTTAATATTTTAAACTAAGTTGCTTTTAGCTATTTTATAACATTAATCAATAGGTCTTAATTAGAATTATTAGTATGCGAATTTTTATTAGCTAAAGCTACATTCAGCTTTCCACTCAGGTATCGAACAATGAAGCCTTCTATGGCATATATCGCACTTCTGTACAATTTATCGTGCATGTCAATAAGTTGTGCTGAAGGCTTCCCAGTTGACAAGGTTTATCACCTTTATGTATGAGCTAATGAGCGGGAGTTGGAATGACGTTTTACCTTTAAGCAAAACGACACTGGTAATGTGTTGACTCAACGCTTTGCTTACGGACATGTAACTTCATATTATCTGATAATCTAAGGTTGTGTAGTAGCAGAAAGAGACGACATTGGCGATTTTGGTCTGCAGGCCTATGAAATTTAGGTTCGCTGAATGTTAACTTACCAAAGTACCTGTGAGCAGATTGGGGGTATTGTTCGAACTTGAAAAACAACATAAAGAAGATAACTATGGATTTACAACTGGCCTTTTATTCAAAAAATAATTTACACAAATTAGTTTAACGATTAGCGCATTGTTAGTTTATGAATGATATAAAATCATTCAAAATTTATTTGAAACTGAATTAAGGGTCAAATATCTGTATCTACCTAATTTGCAAAATTTTATCGAAATGGCAGCTGGCTTTTATTGCAGGCCTCAACTGCGATTCTAAAGATCACACTCTAAGGTTTGCATCAGAATACGAATTTTAATTATACCCATCGTTATAATTAATTGAATATATCTGGCCTAAAAGCTGCTTTCTCATATCTTAGACCTAAAGAGATTTATTCTAAGATAACTTAGTAAATCCCTGCGGCCCCCTAAGAAACTAGCCAAGGATATGACATGAGTGGATTAACATCTCGCAAAAACGCAATAATCGAAATTACAAATCGTGCACCAAAAGTGTGTGAAATGCCTGGACCATTGAACAAAATATGGGCAACAGACGTTTTTAATCTCGCCGCAATGGAAGAAGCATTATCAAAAAACACTTTTAAAGCGATCAAAAAAACAGTTCAAACAGGTGCACCTTTAGATCCAGCAAAAGCAGATGTAGTAGCTGCGGCAATGAAAGATTGGGCCATAACAAAAGGGGTTAAATTCTTTTCACATATCTTTTACCCTATGACTAATATTACAGCTGAAAAACACGATGGTTTTATCATACCTAATTCTGATGGTGGTGCGATTACTGAGTTCACTGGTAGTTTATTAATAAAAGGTGAACCTGACGGATCGTCATTCCCAAATGGTAGCTTACGCATGACCAACGCAGCTCGGGGTTACACAGCATGGGATCCCACCAGCCCAGCCTACGTGATGCACACAGCTAACGGCGCCACGCTGATGATCCCCAGTGTTTTTATGTCTTGGACGGGTGAAGCCTTAGATAAAAAAATTCCTTTGTTACGCTCGAATAAAGCCATGGATAAAGCGGCGCAAAGAGTACTAAGCCTGATGGGTGAAACAGACATAGGGACACTTAATTCAAGTTGTGGTGCCGAACAAGAATACTTTTTAGTGGATGAGCACTTTGCCAACGCACGCCCTGATTTGTTATTATCCGGACGAACACTTTTTGGAGCCCCCCCCGCAAAAGGGCAACAATTTGATGATCATTATTTTGGTGTCATACCAGCTAGGGTTCAGGTTTTCATGCAGGACTTTGAAAACAAACTCTATCGCTTAGGTATTCCAGCTAAAACCCACCACAATGAAGTGGCGCCAGGCCAATTTGAAATCGCCCCCTATTACGAAGCAGCCAATGTTGCAGCCGATCATCAACAATTATTGATGACTCTCATGAAAAGTACTGCTAAAGAACATGGTTTTTTATGTTTGTTGCATGAGAAACCTTTTGCTGGAGTAAATGGCTCGGGTAAACACGTTAACTGGTCTGTGGGCAACGCAACCCAAGGTAATTTACTCGACCCCGGTAGTACGCCTCACGACAACCTCAACTTCTTATTATTTTGTGGTGCAGTGATACGTGGCGTGCACTTACATGGACCACTCCTGAGAGCTGTTATAGCGTCTGCTGCCAATGATCACCGCTTAGGGGCTAATGAAGCGCCACCAGCAATTTTGTCTGTCTATTTAGGACATCAATTAGAAAGTGTTTTTCACGACATTAAGGACGGTAAATTATTAGAAAAAGCCAAAGGTGGCTTGATGGATTTGGGTCTATCACAAATTCTTAAATTTGAAAGAGACCCAGGTGATCGAAACCGTACTTCACCTTTTGCCTTTACTGGTAATCGTTTTGAATTTAGAGCTGTGGGATCATCTCAATCTGTATCAGGCCCCCTTGTTGCAATGAATACTATGTTAGCCGACTCACTTAATTGGATCGCTGAAAAGCTTGAAGTAAGTATGGCCAACGGTGAAGACAAAACAGCTGCAGTTATTACTGTTTTGCAAGAATTAATGGAACTACATGGAAATGTTATTTTTGGTGGTGACGGTTATTCAAGTGAGTGGCATAGAATTGCAGTTGAAGAACGTGGTTTGAAAAATATCCCTACTAGCGCTGATGCTTTACCTGCATTTAAAGAAGAATCTGTGGTGGAATTATTCAAGTCAACTGGGGTGCTCTCACCTGCTGAACTTGCAAGTCGTTTTGAGGTCTACGCAGAACAATATATTTTATCTATCGAGATGGAAACCAATCTAGTTGTCGATTTGGCCAGTACCAGAATTTACCCTGCAACTGTTGGCTATTTAGACAGCCTCGCTAGCGCAGCTTCCAACCTAAATGGCTTAGACATTGAAATGAGCCATAATAGTATTCAAGAGATTGCCAGCGAAGCTAATGCCATGATGGCTTCAGTTAGGAAACTGAAGAAAGCCATAAGTGTAGAAGATTTTGCTAGTATCGAAAAACATATGAATTATTGTGCCAAAACACTTTGCCCGTTGATGTTAGAAGTACGAAGCCATGCTGACGCACTAGAATGCATTGTGGCAGATGATTTATGGCCACTACCTAAGTATCAAGAAATGTTATTCATAAGATAACTTAACTAGCCTTGACTGAATAAGCCTTTACTAAAAGAGATAAGGAGCTTCGGCTCATTATCTTTTTTTGATATCCACTTGAACCTTGCTAAATGTTATCCTCAACAGCCCTAATAAAAGTTAAGAACCATTGAGAAAAATAAATGAAAGCTTGCGCCTGCCATATTTTAGTTAAAGACAAAATCCTCGCCGACGAACTAAAAATTCAGCTTGTAAAAGGCGGTAACTTTCACCAGCTAGCCAAAAAGCACTCTATCTGCCCGTCTGGTAAAAAAGGCGGTGATTTAGGCGAATTCAGCCCTGGCACTATGGTCAAAGCATTTGACAATGTGGTGTTTAAAAAAGAAATACTCACAGTACATGGGCCTATAAAAACCCAGTTTGGTTTTCACTTAATTAAGACCCTCTACCGCAGCTAATTTCAGAAGTAATCTAACCTCGCATTTACATTACTGGTAATACCCATTGATTATTGTTATCTCGAGTAAATTCTAGCTTTTTTCCAATCATAGAAAGATGTAAACCCTTATAATAATCAGGATTGTCGCCTATCCATTTAAGATCATCATCACTGTCGCTGAATGTCACTTCCAACAAAAATAATACCTGTTTATCTTTGTAAGCGTCATTGGCAATTGGCAGAATAAGAGACAGCTTTGAAAAATGAATATACCTCTCTTCTGCAAATGATAACGGCGTATACACATTATTTTGTGTTAAGTTTGCTAATTGTTTTTCACTGACAATATGATACAAAACGGTATCAGCGAACCCTCTTCCACTAACTATTATGCTGGCCAAAAACATAATTAAAATTATCGATTTTGAAATAACATTACTAATACGTATGCTAGTCATTTTAAAGTTACATATTTGCGTCTTATTCACCCTCAATAATATCAGAGACTGCTAAGAAACTGCCCTTTGCGTCTCTTGAGACTGTATGTACTTGCAATACTGCGTTTGGGTTAATACCACCTAATATATGTGGAAACAATTCGCTGTCTGTTCCAGGGAAGTCTGGTTGTTTGTCGCCAACTGGCTCAGTACCTTCAAATATTGTCTGCACACCACTTGACTGTAATGTGTCTACGGACATCCTCAAACATAACCAATCACCTTTAACATCCTGATAAAAATGATTGCCTATTATTAATAAAAAATCTGGATTCGCTGTAGCGTGAGTAAATTTATCTTGGCTATATGTCGGTGGATAGTAAGTACTATTATCTGCGATAGCTTGCTCCCACAAGTCTTTCTGCACAAGGTGAAAAATATATGGATATTTAGTGGTATATTCGCCCAGGTCAGCAGGTGGTGACGCATGTGAAATTTGGCAAATGAAGAAACTGATTACAAATATTATGGTTCTGTTTAAAGTCGTAAATTTCATTTTGATTATTAGCTTATGATTACCTTAAAACAAAATCTACCTTGCTAAAAACTGTTTGTCAAAACATCTAAAAAATCTATTTTCCATGCATTACCTTGGTGCATTTAACGCATACAAAACAACACATTGCCCGATAAAGCTGCGTAAAAAAAAGAAAAAGCATCATTATAATGCAGGGTGATTTATTGGATAAACAACCAAACATATCAGTATTTTTTGGAGCCCCAGTATTTGACTCCTCGTTGCTGTAAAAAGATTTCAGAATTTGCCCCTGTAATAATCCTAATGTAGCTTTTATTGTCAATCTGATAGCTGCTTGGCATACTTAATAGTCTGTGTTCACTAGTAATTTTTGCCTTGTTGGTCAAAAACAATGGGGATTGGCGTGGGAATTTTATCTTTAAGATAAGCTTTGATAAAACTTATTCAGAAGCACAATTAATAGCAATAGTCTGTAAACCTTGTTTAGAATACTTCTGCTGCATTTGATTCATCCAAAGAAAAGACTGACGACATGGTTTGCTCCAACAAGCCCAAAATAATGATAAGCTTTCTTTTCGGTTAAAACAGATAATTTATTAGGTAACTACGTGGCGGAAATCACAAATTAATGAGCTGGTATCGCCCCAGTAAAACTTAAGTTACACGCAACAGAGCTAGTGAAAAAACAAACAAACTTAAACGTAACAGATGCAAAGCATATACCTTCTAGATAATACTATTTCATTCTAGAAGGTAATCTCAAGATTTTACTGAGGCAATTAAAAAACTCTCCAAAGAGCTTTTTAAAGCATATATGCCATCGTGTAATTATGAATCCACAGAGCCACAGAATCGATAACCTTCACCATGAATAGTCACAATCAAATCATCTGCATTAATTTCTGATTCAAAGTGTTTCCGAATGCGGCGAATAGTGACATCTACTGTGCGGTCATTAGGGCGTAATTCACGGCCAGTCATTTCCATAATCAACTGTTCACGTGTCAGAATTTTCCCTGGATTATTCAAAAATAAATGTAAAGCTCGAAACTCACTTCGTGGTAATCGAAACTCTTTACTGCTAGGTGAGATCAAGCTTCGACTGTCGCCATCTAATATCCAGCCATTGAAACTTACACGGCTTGGTAGGTCATCATCTTCGCTACTGTTAGAAGTTCGTACCAATAAATTACGTGCACGTATAGTAAGCTCTCGAGGATTAAAAGGCTTAGTGAGGTAATCATCAGCACCAATTTCTAAACCTAGAATGCGATCGACATCGTTGTCTCTACCAGTTAAAAATATTAAACCAATATTTTTACGGCCTCGGACTTCGCGTGCCAAGAGTAAGCCATTTTTACCTGGTAAGTTGATATCCATAATAACCAGGTTGATAGTGTTGTTTGCGAAAATGTCATGCATCTGTTCACCATGTTCGGCTTCAAATACATTGTATCCTTCAGCTTCAAACAAGCTTTTAAGAGTGGTGCGTGTGACCACTTCATCTTCAACAATTAGTACGTTGGGGGTCTGCATGTTTCAGGCCTAGTTAATAATTTGTGTAAAAGTTTATCAGAAAATTTCTGATAATCAGGGTTTTATCTACTTAATATTGCACGTCTTGATGAAATTTGTACATTTAAATCAAAGAATGGGTATGTACTTTGTCAATATCAACCACTTTTACAGGGAATAAAATTCTAAACTGGACGCCTTTACCCTCTTCACTGACTACAGAAATTGACCCGTTCAAAGCTTGTGTTACTAAATTAAAAACCAGATGCATTCCAAGACCACTTCCACCTTGACCACGTTTAGTGGTAACAAATGGGTCAAAAATACGTTTGCGAAGATGTTCTGGTATGCCTTTCCCGTTGTCTTTAAACTCGATACAAACCTTGGTGTCATCTACAGACTCAATGCTGATATCTATTTGGCCATTATCCATATCCTCAAAACCATGAATGATAGAATTCATGATTAAATTAATCATAATCTGGTTGATTGGTCCAGCCTTAGATTCGACCACAAAATTATCTTCACAATTCACATTAATCTGATGATTGAATTTTTTTAATTTAGGCCGCATCGACATTAATATTTCGTCGAGCAGCTTGGTAAAAGAAAAAATACGAGCATTCTCAGAGGATTGGTCAACGGCCACTTGTTTAAAACTAGAAATCAGTTCGGCTGCACGGTTCAGATTTCGATAAATGATATTAAGATTTTCTTCTCCCTCAGTAATAAACTTCGTCAAAGAGCTGGCTTTTAGTGTTTTATCTTCAAAAGCTTTACGCATATCAGAAAGTCTATCCAACATCATTGTTGAAGCCGTAACGCCAAGACCGATGGGGGTGTTAACCTCATGAGCCACGCCAGCAACCATATCACCAAGGGACGCCATTTTTTCATTTTGTACCATCTGACGTTGAAACTGGTGAAGTTTTTCTAGGGTCTCGATTAGTTCGCTATTCGCCTCTTTTAAAGCCATAGTGCGCTGACGTACTTTATCTTCTAAGCTCGAATTTAACTTAACTTGTTCAGCTTCTGCTTTAGTTTGCCGTTCCATGTGTTCTTGAGTGCGTTGTAACATATTGTTGAAAGCTTCAATCAATATATCTAATTCTTTAATACCATGCAGTTTAGCTCTACTTGAATAATCTCTTTGCCGAGAAACTCGCTGCACCAGCTTAACCAACCCATTAATCGGAGCGGTAATTGCACTTTGCAACTTTAAGGTTAGAAAAAAACATATAAGCAAACAAGCAAACAACACACTTACAGTAATCATAATTGATTGAAAAATCCGATTCTCCAAAGCCTCTGCAGATGCGCGCAAATAAACGTACCCAAGCACGTCTTCATTATCTTTAATTGGCTGAATAATCTCTATGACACTACCTGTCATTTTAAGTTGTACCAATGTTTGCAACTGCTCAAATTGGGTCTTAACTGGTGCTATTCCTACTTTATTGTAGCTGGCAAAAAAGCTTGGAGTGTTTGAATCAATAAGCTTATAGATATGCACGTTTTCAATGAGATCGTATGCAGCCAATACATTGAGGTTTTGGTCTTGAACCAAAGGTTCATCTCTCATTATAGTTTGTGATGCACCGCGACCAATCATATCCGCAAAAATGATAATGTTTTCTTGCAATGATTCTTGATAAGTATTGATTTGACTATACAAATTGACACCAGATGACAAAATCAATGACAAAGATGTAATAGCCATGAATACCCATATAATCAGGCTTTTAATTGATAAATATTTAGTGTCTAAAGCCATATTAGTAGTGACGTGTTCCGTGGTCTAACGACTATTCACAAAGATATTGATACAAAAACGTTCCAATTGAAACTAACAGATTAAATTTACTTGATTTTTTCTTGAGCAATAAGCCAAGTGAAAGTTTCTTCTTTGCTGTATTGGCAATACTGAGGCCATATATTTACACGCACTTTGCTTGCCAAAGTGATTTCCGCAAAATAAACAACGAAGTTAGGCAGATAGTTCGCCTGTACTCGTTCGATTTGACTCTTTTGCGCTTCTCTCAAACATCCTAGTTTATGAATGTCGTTAAGATTTTTTGTTCACTCAATCAGTATTTTCTTTAATTCGTTTTAGGCTAAATTGTTGTTCTAACGTTTGAATTTTTCTGGTTACCGTGTTCCTAAATGCTTTAAAATCATTTTAGAATGATACAAGTAACATCATTATTCATATCCAATAACGACACAAACAACGCCGTTTTTTATAATTAAGATGTGGGAACACATTTATGTGTATATGGCAGTGTGTAAAGTCCTGTTATTAATCTAAAGTATGATAAACAATCCTAGATTGCGTTTTTTAGCTCAAATACAGAGCTTGATAGTCTAGTGCAGCGACATCCCAAGCAAAGCGGCTCTGCATCGCTCGCTGTTGTGTCAATTCAAGTTCCGTCGGTGCTTCATGGTAAAATAGTAAAGCACGTTGTATACATGACAACAATGCAATGCTATCAGGTTGTTCAAATACAAATCCAGTTGCATTATCAGGATCGACAGCTAAATCTATAACCGTATCCTTAAGCCCACCCACTGCCCTGACAATAGGTAAAGTTCCGTAAGCTAAACTGTACATTTGATTCAAACCACAAGGTTCAAACAAAGAGGGCATTAGAAAGAAGTCGCTACCGGCTTCAACCATGTGGGCTTTACGCACACTAAAGTCTTCTACAAATGCCAGTTTCTTGGGATATTTGTCAGCTACCTCTCGCAAAAAAACACTTATTTCAGGGTCGCCAGTGCCAACGATAGCCACTTGCACATCATGATGCATAAGCATTTCTAACATAGGTAAAATGAAGCCAAACCCTTTTTGCTCAGTTAAGCGACATACCATACCAATAATAGGTACCCGCACTTTTTTTGGTAGCCCCAACTCTTTTTGCAACGAAGTTTTACAAGCCTTTTTGCCCGATAAATCCTCTTGATGATAATTTTTTGCAATATGGGGGTCATTAATGGGGTCCCACTGGCTATAGTCACACCCATTTAAAATACCCGATACGTCATTGCGTCGGTTCTGAAATTCATTAAATAAGTGATGAGAGCCTAAAGGTGTGAGTAACTCTTGCGCATAGTTAGGACTGACTGTATTAATTTTGTTGGCGTAACGAATACCCATGCGTACAAAATTTAACGCGTCACCGTCTAATTGGCTTTGCAATTGATAATGAGGTTGCAAAAAAGCAATATCATTAAATTTATGAGTCCCTTGATAAGCCCCATTATGAATAGTGAAAATTGTTTTTGCCTGAGTAAAAAAGCCTGAGTCATCAATACTGACAAAATAGGGTATAAGTGCTGTGTGCCAATCATTACAGTGTACTATATCGGGCTGAAAATCGACTGCCTTTGAAGCTTGTAATGCAGCATTTGCAAAAAATGCAAAACGCTCTGCATTATCTGAATAAGCATGATAATCATCAGCATATAAGCCTTTACGATCAAAATACTCTGGATAGTCCACTGCTAATACTTGTAACCCTTCTAAGGACAAACTCTTAACCGCAAATTTGTAGGAATTTTGCCCAGAATATAAGAGTTGTTTGGTACAACAATCATCGGCATTAAATTTATCTGCTAATTGTTTGTAATAAGGCATCACTATTTTCACATCGTGACCTAATTTTGCTAACGCCAAAGGTAAGGCTTTGCCTACATCTGCTAAGCCACCTGTTTTAACCAGATCTTCTACTTCAGACACAACAAACAATATTTTCATTCGAGCTGCTTACCTTTTTTATTTAACGCAGGGACTTTATTTCACACGGGCACAGTGATAAAGACTGAATTTAGTGGTTTGGGCAATTAACCCCACTGCACTGAAACGCTGTTCAAGTAATTCAGAATAACGCAAAAATTTATTCGCCACCAATGTTAGTGATCCACCTTGAGCAAGGAATTGTTTAAGCTGTGCAATAAACCCTTCAGTAACAGAATAATCAGTCTGAATACCGGTATGAAATGGTGGGTTAGTATATATGGCAGAAAACTTTCCCTGCACATCCATCATACCGTTTGATGCGACAACTCGAATATCAAGATTGTTCATCTTGGCGCTTTCCTTTGAGCAATACACCGCTAAGGCACTGACATCGCTCATAACCACTTCACTTTCTAGACTCTTCAATCCAAGATAACAACCAATAGCACCTGCACCACAACCAAAATCTAATAAACGCCCTTTTTTTATGTCAGGCAAATTATCCAATAACACAATTGTCCCTAGATCCAGAGCGCCATGATTAAAAACGCCTGGTAACGAGCATATTTTGTATTCTAAACCACCAACAGAAATGTCGACTTCGCATTGCCATTCACTCAGCTCAAATAACTTTACAGATTTATCGATTTGCGCTCCAAATAATGCACAATGACGAGCAGAATCGACTTTATTCACTTGAGAGCTGATACTTTCGAGTATTTTAGCCGCACTTTTCACGCCACTTTTGTTTTCGCCTACAAGCAAAATACTACCATTTTTATTAAGGCAAGCTGCAACATTGGCAATTAACATTTTTGCATGGTCTTTAGACTTGGGCATGTAAATGACCGCACCATCGAATTTTTCGTCAGTAGGGTAAGCAGCAGCAAAAGTGTGTTGCGCTGATTTTCCAGCAGCACAACTTTGCTGATAAATATCATAGTATTGGTGAAACACTTTAAGTTCAGGGTTGTTTAACTGTTCAGCAATTTGGCTATCAGTTGGGTTAACCAGTAACCATTTTCCTTGCGCAAAGGTATCTTCACTTCGCATTAATAATTGGCTGGAAGCAGACAACATCACGATATCCTCTCAAACATTAAGTCCCATACACCGTGGCCTAATTTATGCCCACGCTGCTCAAATTTAGTCAACGGTCGCTGTTCTGGTCTCGGTACATAATCGTTAGTGGCAGATTGATTTTTAAAACCTTTGGCTTCAGACATCACGATCAACATATGTTCAGCATAATTTTCCCAATCAGTAGCCATATGAAACACACCACCGATTGCTAACTTACTTCTAAGTTTCTGCACAAATTCAGTCTGCACGATACGCCTTTTATGATGCCGCGTTTTATGCCACGGATCCGGAAAAAACAATTGCACACGAGCCAAAATATTATCTGCGATACAATCTGCAAATACTTCCACTGCATCGTGTTCATAAACTCGCAAGTTTGACACGTTGTGCTCAGCGGCTTCACCTAGGCAGGCGCCGACACCCGGACGATGTACTTCTATTCCAATAAAATCTTTATCTGGCTCATTTAACGCCATCTCAACCAAAGACTTGCCCATGCCAAAACCAATTTCTAATACCAGCGGTGCTTGACGACCAAAAACATCTAAAAAATTTTGTAAGCCATCAGTTTGTTTTAAACCCATTGTAGGCCAATTTTGTGCGATAGCTTTTTCCTGACCTGCTGTTAAGCGCCCTTCTCTTTTCACAAAACTCTGAATTTTGCGAATATACACACCTGACTCGGCAGCTTCTTGTTCAGATTTAAACTGACTCATATTTAGATCTCATCTCAAAAAATATTACTGGTCGAAGACCAGTACTTCATGTGCCGCATTATCCGGCGACACGAACCGATTGCAAGGCACACTACCTAATTTATTGAATTTTAGACGCTAAATATTCTGCCAAAACTTTAGATTGTTCAATTGGCAGCATATGTCCTGCCTTTTTAATAAGAGTCATATCACTGTTTGGTAGTTTGTTATGCATAGCCAGCATAATGGATCCAGTCACCACGTTGTCCTGCTCACCACAAATAATATGGATGGGAAAAGCACATTTGGCTAAAGCAGGAAGTAGATCTTTTCTAGGATGAGTCGCATTCATTTGTGCAGCCAAAACGGCCGAGCCTAAGTCTTGTTCCATTTGTTTGAGGATATTTAGATATTCGCTATGTTGATGATGGCTGTCATGAAAAAAATGCCTTACGCGCTTCTTGGTCATACCGAAATATTGTTTGTTTTTGATTAACTCAAGCACTTCTCGATGCTGCAAAAACTCATCTTTTGGTAATTCGTCACAAGCACTAGCGATTAAAGTCAGAGATGCAATACGATTTTGATTTTTTAAAGCAGTTAATGCAGCAATATATCCCCCCATTGAATACCCCACCAAATGCACGGGCGGTTCAAAATAATCTAGGCGGTCTGCACTCAACATTTTCATTTGCTCTAAATCTTCTGCCCATTGCAAAGGAACAAAAGCACGCATCGGTATGTCTAGATATTTCCAACATGAGCTAAATATTCTTTCATCACACGATGTGCCAGGAAAAAACACTGTAGGTTGGTTAATTTGATAAGTGGTATCGTCTGTTTTTGGCAATCTATTCTCAAATGAACTATTTAAAGTTTGATAAGGTATTATCCGGTAATTACGTCAAGAACAACAGAACCTTACTCGGGACTAAACAATATTAAACAGTTATTCAATGAAAAAGTCCTAGCTTGGTTTGACCTACACGGCAGGAAAAACCTGCCATGGCAGCTAAATAAGACCCCTTATACGGTTTGGGTATCTGAAATCATGTTGCAACAAACACAGGTTAAGACGGTTATCCCTTACTACCAAGCTTTTATGCAACGATTCCCTGACGTATATACTCTGGCAGATGCACCACAAGATGAAGTGTTGCATCACTGGACAGGATTAGGCTATTACGCTCGCGCACGTAACTTGCAAAAATCAGCACAGATCATCAGAGATGAGTATCTTGGAAAATTCCCTGACCAGTTGCAACAACTAATCGCCTTACCGGGCATTGGACGATCTACTGCTGCTGCAGTTTTATCTTTAGCCTGTGGGCAACATCACAGTATTTTAGATGGCAATGTAAAACGTGTACTCACTCGTTATTTTGCTGTTGAAGGCTGGCCAGGAAATAAAAAAGTTGAAGGTAAATTGTGGCAGTTCGCAGATAGGTTAACTCCAAAAAACAGAACGGCTGATTACACGCAAGCCATAATGGACATGGGCGCGACACTTTGTACTCGTAGCAAACCAAAATGTGATATTTGCCCCGTACAGATTGACTGCTTAGCATTTGTGCAAGGTCGGCAAGCGGAGTTACCGCACAAAAAGCCAAAAAAGACGATTCCAGTAAAATTTACTTTTATGCTGATCCCCATGTGGCAAAAACAACTTTTAATCTATAAACGCCCTCCAGCAGGACTATGGGGTGGTTTATGGGGGTTCTATGAAGTTGAACAAGAACAACAAATCATTGAACAGGCACTAAAACTAGGACTCAACGATATACAACACCAAACACTGAGTCCTTTTCGGCATACGTTTAGTCACTTTCATTTAGACATACAGCCGGTTGTGCTGCATCTAAAACAAGAACCTGTTGGGCAAATAATGGAAGACACACAAATGTGGTACGACTTATCAGCACCACAAAATGTTGGATTAGCCGCGCCAACTAAGAAACTATTTAGTACAATAAGTTCATCATTTTAATTATTCAGTTTAGTCAGGAGCATTATGAGCAGAACAGTATTTTGTCAACGTTTACAAAAAGAGGCCGATGGTCTAGATTTCCAACTCTATCCTGGTGAGTTAGGTAAGAAGATCTTCGACAATATTTGCAAAGAAGCATGGACTGAATGGCAGAAGAAGCAAACCATGCTAATCAATGAAAATAAACTTAATATGATGGAACCTACTGCAAGGCAATTCTTAGAGGCTCAAATGCAAGGCTATTTATTTGAGGGTAAAGAACCAGATATCGAAGGTTATGTGCCACCAAAAAGCTAGAATCAACGAGTTATAAAGTAATATTTGCGTGAACAGAGCCGATTAAGTGGCGAATTTGCGCAATCTATAACCAATCTGCAAAAATTCCCTAAAAAGGGGTTGACTTAAAAGCGCTAAATCCGTTTAATACGCTCCTTCAACGAGACAAGCGGTCTAAGAAGACAACTTAAGTTGATGCCCAGATAGCTCAGTTGGTAGAGCAGAGGATTGAAAATCCTCGTGTCCTTGGTTCGATTCCGAGTCTGGGCACCATTATTCTAGAAGCCCTACAATTTATTGTGGGGCTTTTTAGTTTCTAATATACCAAGCCGTTACAGCATTAACGGGTATCAATTAGTTTCGTAAGTGACAACAAGGCATTGAAAGGTTTCACTCCCTACAGTATTAATGGCTGACAAGCTGCAATATCATTTTGACAAGAAGAAAACGATAAAGCGCTTTCTGGTATCGGGCTCTCAGAGACGCCTAAATATAAGATATTGTCTGCACCATTCGATGAACGTTGAAAACAGAATCTGAACTTGGTTTTAATTTAGAGTATGACTGAGTCAGCACATTGTCTTAAAAAAATAATTTGAACAGATTATATGTATAAAAACCATGATCTACTTGGTAGTTGCTGCGTGTTCTAGTATCAACCGATACGTAAGTTAAAATTAAGATAGGCCCATTAACTGGAACATCCGCATAGTTAAACAACATTATCTCATCTCAAGGTGTGACTTTTTAGCCCACCCCATAGATGAGTTGATAATCGGTGAACTCTTACCATTGAACCATAGATAGAAATGAGTCTGCTACACAGCGTATACAACACCTTATCTGTAATGATGAGTGTTTTATACTATCGCCTGATGATCAATTTAATATACAAACTTACAATTAACACCCCACTAGCCAATACCTAGCTTTCGATTGAAACACCACTATATTTGTTTTTTTATATCATTAACATCCTGATTAGCTGTTTGGATTGAGACTAAGTGTGCGTTACATTAGATCCCAAAATATAAGGCTATAGCAATGAAGTATATAAAACACTATCAATGCACTGAGTGTGGCAGGACTTATAAGACTGACACCCCTATGAACTTATGTGAAGACGATGGTCGACCAGTGAAGATGATGGTGAATATTGCAGCTATTACCCGGGATTATCCATCAATGACCTGGTATCAGCCACATGTGAAAAACATGTGGCGTTTTGGTCCACTGCTACCCTTTGACATCAGCACTGATCCAGATAGCGTTTGTTCACTGGGTGAAGGATATACACCCATAATTGATGTTAGCCAGTATCTCACTTGTTCTGAGTTAAATTTGCAGGTTTATCTAAAAGATGAGGGCCAACCCTATGCAGGTTATGGCGCTAATCCAACAGGTAGTTTCAAAGATCGTGGTATGTCAGTAGTAGTCACTATGGCACGTTATTACGGTTTATCATCGTTGGCAGTTCCAACTCAGGGTAATGCAGGTGACTCACTTTCCGAATATGGTGTAGCCAATGATCTTGATGTTGCGGTGATCATGCCCGATGACACACCTATGCCAATAATGGGAAAGGTGGCCGCCTACAGTCTTAAACATGACGGCATCAGCCTCGATCTTGTCAAAGGCACTATTCGTGAAGCCGGCGCGTTAATGAAACAAAAATATTTACCTGAAGGTTATTTTAACTGTGCAACTTTTCAAGAGCCGGGCTGGCGTATCGAAGGTAAAAAAACCATGGGGTTGGAACTGGCAGAGCCTTGGCCCAAATTCAAACCACAATGGTCACTACCAGACGCGATACTTTACCCTACCGGGGGTGGAACGGGTATTCTTGGTATGTGGAAAGCCTTTGATGAATTAGAGGAACTTGGCATTATTGGTTCACACCGTCCAAAAATAATTGCCATACAAAGCACAGTTAATGCACCTGTGGTCAGCGCTTTTCAACAAGGTTTAGAAGACACCATTGCTACTGATGGCGGTCTGACTATTGCCACCGGGATAAACGTGCCAGGTGGTGTTGGCCACAAAGCAGTATTACGAATTATTCGTCAAAGCAATGGTGGCGCAATTTCGGTAAGCGAAGACCAAATTGCGCTGCATGTTAAGGGCTTATATCAAAAATTTGGAATATGGATAAGCCCAGAGGGTGCGGCAACGGTAGCAGCATTAGCACAGGCCAAATTACTTGGATTAGTCGACACTAACCAAAGCATTGTGTGTTTTAACACAGGGAGTGCAGAAAAATACCTTCCCAATATCCGCGAATTGTTTTCGCCTGAATTGCCTTAGTCAACTTGTCGAACACAAATTAAATATTAGCAACACTTCGATTCTTCTATATTACAGAATGCATAGCTGCAAACTCATGTCTATAAATTTATGTGAGATTAGCTGAGCTATACAGATGTAAAGAAGTCGCAAATAAAGTTTGTAGACGCCCAAATTGGTATAAGTAATACCAACACCTATTTCAAGCTAAGATTATTTACTGGGCACTATCTTAAATATGCCCGAACCGTCTGTGGCAACATATATAAATCCATCTGCACCTTGCACAACATTGCGAACGCGTCCTATTCCGGGAAATAGGATTTCTTGACTAATGACTTTGTCACCATCCAACATTAATGCAACTAAGTAGGCAAACTTTAACGAACCTACTATTATTTTGCCTTTTAAATCTGGATATAAATCACTAGTGACAAATGTCATACCTGATGGTGCAATTGACGGCACCCAATACCAAGCAGGTTGCTGCATGCCTTCTTTTTGAGTCAGTTCAGTAAAAGACGAACCACTATAATTGATCCCGTAACTGATCACTGGCCAACCATAATTTGCTCCTTTTTGGATTATATTGATTTCATCGCCACCTTTAGGGCCATGTTCATGAATCCAAATATCACCTGTTACTGGATGTCTTGCCATACCTTGTGGATTTCGGTGACCATATGAGTATATAGAAGAGTTTGCGTCTTTTCGTGCAACAAATGGATTGCTTGTAGGGATACTTCCGTCGCTGTTAATTCTGTGAATTTTACCTGCATCTCGGTCTAAGCGTTGCGGATTAACGTCTCGGTTTCCTCGGTCGCCACTAGAAATATACAAATAACCATTTTTATCGAATGCAAGGCGACTACCATAATGTTGGCCTTTTTTTGTGTTAGGACTACCTTCAAAGATTAAAGTTTGTTCGATTAGTCTAAAATTTTGTAATTTAGCACGCATTACTGATGTATGTGCACCCTCACCCTCGCCTTCTAGGCCAGAATAAGAAAAATATATTATATTATTTTGAGCGTAATTGGGATCTACCACAACATCCAGTAGGCCACCTTGACCTTCAGCAAATATTTTTGGTAAGCCTGTCACTTTTTCATTTAATAATATGCCATTACTAATAATCCGCAGTTCACCTTTGCGATCTGTTACCAATATGGTTTTTACATCTAGCCAAGCCATTCCCCAAGGAATATCTACCCCCTTAGTTAATAACTGGTATTCATAAGATTGAGTGTTGTCTAGGATAGGTGTTTTTGCTTGTTGTGAGAAGGCTGTGCCGATTAAAACAACATAACCGATTAAGCTCAAAAAACGCGTTATTGTTATCATTACTGATCCCTTCAGGAGAATTTTTACTACACATGGATATTAACATCTAAAAAAGTTAATTGGATCAAACTAGTATGAACCTGCTACTTTACTAGTAATCAAAAATCGTTTTGTTGCAATATAAAACACAATTTTTATTAGATTTGTTAGTTAAATAGTTGTTCACACAATATTAGTAGTTATAATCCGTCCCAGTTTTTTTGGGTAAATAAAACCTGATTTGGAGAGTTTTGTGAAATTTAAAGCCTTTTTATGTATTTTTATGGGTGTCTTCAGCATCTTGGCGGTGCAAGCACAAGAAATGAGCGAAGATGATATTAGGGCTCGCATTCAACCTGTTGGTAAAGTACACGTAGCGGGTGCCAAAGCCACGATGGCTTCAGGACCGAGGTCAGGTTCAGAAATTTACACTAAAGCCTGTGTTGCATGCCACAGTGTTGGTGTTTTAAATGCGCCTAAATTTCAAGACGTTGCTGATGGGACTCACGAATGACAAAGGGGTTTGACACAGTATGGCAAAATGCAATTAATGGTATAGGTGCTATGCCACCGATGGGTACCTGTGGTGATTGTTCAAATGATGACATCAAGGCTGCAATCGAACATATGATTGAAGGTATATAGTTTAAGAACTACAGATTAATTGTTTGACTAAAAAAACCACTTCAGGGTGGTTTTTTTAGTATGAATAGTTTAGTTTTGTTAATAATATTTCTGCAATTGCATTAAATCAAAGAATCATTTGTTAACTGATGACATCGAAAAGTAACCCCAATCAACTTTCTTTAGAGGAGCTTCGAGAGCTTGTCCCTCAATTGCAGAAGATCACACAAAAATATAAGCATTCTGAATCAATTCAGAAATCACTATTTGATATTTCAGAGTTAGCTAGCTCAATCAGTGAGTTATCCAGTCTTTATCCAGCAATTCATGACATAATTGGTCAATTAATGCCCGCTAAAAACTTCTTTGTAGCCTTTTATGAAGAAGAAAATGAAATCATTGATTTTGCCTATTTTATTGATGAATATGACGAACAAGTGGTTTCGAAGGTCTCAGCTGACGATCTAAAAAATAGCATCACTGGTTACATATTACGCACCGGTAATCATTTATTTTTAACCAAAGAGACTTATCAACAAAAACTTGCTGATATATCAGTTAAAGATTTAGGCGCCAACCCTATTGATTGGATTGGTGTACCTCTAAAACGAGGTTTGCAAGTAATAGGTGCAATGGTTGTTCAGAGCTACGATGAATCAATTCGTTACGGTCAGGAAGATTTGGAAATATTACTTTTTGTTTCTCAGCACATAGTCAACTCTGTCGATAGAGTTAAGAGTCGAGAAATAACTGAAAAATCTATTCGCCAGCGCACAAGACAATTAAGACAAATCAACGATGAGTTACAAGAAGAAATCATTGAAAGACAGAAAGTAGAATCCTTACAACAAGCGTTGTTTGAAATATCCGAGCTCTCAGCATCAGCTGAAGGAGGCATGTATGATTTTTATTCGTCTATTCATGACATCTTGTCGCGTTTAATTGGTGCACCTAACTGTTATGTTGCAATAGTTGATAATGCCAAACAAACTTTACACTTTCCTTATTATAAAGACGAAATACAATCTAAGATTGAACCTCGTCCAATGGGTTTAGGCCTAACCGAATATGTTATTAGGCATGGTAGGGCTGAACTTTTAGACGGTGCTAGAGTGCAACATTTAACTGAAGCCAATGAGCTTTCTATAAATTTGGCTGAAAGCAAGTTCCAGAAGATGGATTCATGGATTGGATCGCCACTTGTCTTAGACGGTGAAATTTGTGGCGTTATAGCCGTTCAAAGTTACAACAAAAAAAAACAATATAACGTTAAAGATCTTGAATTTTTACGTTTTGTTTCTCATCACATTGCTGTGGCTTTAAGCCGTAAACAGTCCACCGATGCTATTAAAGCTTATAATCAAAAACTTTCAAAAGAAGTTCAAGAGCGAACAGAAGAGCTAAATAGCACTAATCTGTTTTTACAAAAACAAATTGAAGAGCGCTTACAGGCACAACAACAACTCGAATATGACGCACAACATGATTCGCTAACAGGCTTGGCAAATCGTGTTTTATTTAATCGTCGTCTCAAGCTGGCTCTAGCCAGCAAACAACGTTATACCAAAAGTAATTATGCAGTAATATTTATCGATTTAGACAGATTCAAGCAAATTAATGATTCATTAGGCCATATGGCTGGAGACCAATTTTTAAAAGAGGTCGCTATTCGAATAAACTCCTGTATCCGTGGGCATGATTTACTTGCGCGATTAGGTGGGGATGAATTCGTTGTATTGTTTGACAATTTTGACTCCCCTACCGATGTTGAAGAAATATCTGCGCGTATCATCAGTTTTATTGCCAAACCCTTTAGGATCGAAAATAAAGATATGTATTCAGGTGCCAGTATAGGCATCGCCTTTATTGAAAGTGGATATCAAACAACTGACGAAGTCTTACGAGATTCTGATGCAGCCATGTATCAAGCCAAGTCATTAGGCCGTGGACGTTATGTCGTCTTCGATAAGACGATGAGGAAACAGCTACTCGAAGAATTGGAAATTGAAGACGAGTTTAGAAAAACACTTAAAGCTAAGACATTTGAAATTTATTCACAGCCAATTTTTAATCTTACTAATCAAGAGACAATATACACAGAGTATTACGTTCGTTGGGAGCATTCAAGAATAGGTAAAATCAAACGCAAACAGTATTGGCAAATTGCTGAACAGTTCGGTTTCACTGCAGAAATGGATAAGTACATGCTGACAAAAGCCTGTGAAGTATTACAATATTGGCAACTCAATGGGACTGACCAGAATAAACGTATTGCGATCAACTTATCCATCCACCACCTCACGCAAATATCTCTAGCGATACAATTAATTGAACAAATAAAAGAAGCGGGGGTTAACCCTAAAAAATTAATTATCGAGTTTGATGAAAGTTCCCTAAATCGTCGTTCCGAGTTTTTCTTGCCCACAATTAAAATATTAAAGCGCGCGGGGATTACATTAGTATTAGATAACTTTGGCAGTGGTTTAGCTTCTTTGAGTTATTTATACTCATACCCTTTTGATTACGTCAAAGTGGATCATTCTTTTATCAAATCCCTGCCTTATTCTGAGCGTAATTTGAAATTAATTCAGTCTGTTTTATCTATTTCGGGGCATTTGAAGTTTAAGTTGATTGCTGAAGGCATAGATTCCGCAGAACAGTATAAGGCGTTAATAGATGCTGGCTGCGAGTTTGGCCAAGGTAAGTACTTACAGAAAGCAAAAAAATTAAAATGGTAAGTGATTAACTCTTCTTCATCATATCCCTTAAGTTAGCAATCCCCACTTGAGATTTCTGCTGACGTTCTTGTGCTGATACTTTTGGCTTCTTGTGTTCCCACACTAAATCATCTTGTGGTAATTCGTGCAAAAATCGACTAGGCTCGGGATTACTCACCTCACCGTATTGACGTCTTTCTTTAACTAACGTCATAAACAATACTTTTTGCGCACGAGTGATACCCACATAAGCTAAACGTCTTTCTTCGTCGATATTGTCTTCGTCAATGCTGCTTTGGTGGGGTATTAATCCTTCTTCCATACCCACTATAAATACATAAGGAAACTCTAACCCTTTTGACGCGTGTAAGGTCATTAATTGAACTTGATCTGTCTCTTCACTATCTTCACCACGCTCCATCATATCACGAAGAATAAGGCGATTAACCACCTCTTGTAATGTCATTGGAGGGTCTAGTTCACTGCCTTCAAGCATGTTGCTAATCCAGCCAAACAGAGTACTGATATTTGCCATACCCATTTCAGCAGCCTTGGGGCTGGTACTAGACTCGTATAACCATTCTTCATATCCCATGGTTTTAATCATCTCGCGAATAGTCGCAATGCCATCACCTCTGACTGCTCTGTCTGAAAGCTCTACTATCCAGCGACTAAATTGCTCTACTGATACCAAGGCTTTACCTGTTAAAACATCCTGTAAATTGGGATCGAAAGCAGCTTCAAACATAGAACTACGATTGAGATTAGCTAAATTACCAAGCTTTTCTAAACTTACTCGCCCAATACCACGGGTCGGTGTATTGATTACCCGCAACAGCGCATTGTCGTCGTCTTGGTTTACCAGTAAGCGCAAATAAGCCATGATATCTTTTACTTCAGTACGTCCAAAAAAAGACATACCGCCACTAATTTTATAAGGGATACGATTACTCATCAGCACTTTTTCGAATACTCGGGATTGAAAGTTGCCTCGATACAAAATTGCATAATCTTTAAATTTTGTGGCTTGCATAAACTTGTGCGCCATCAACTCGGCTACCACCCTTTCTGCTTCGTGATCCTCATTTTTGGCGGTAATAACTTGCAGAGGCTCACCATAACCCAGCTCAGAAAATAACTTTTTTTCAAAAATATGAGGGTTGTTCTGGATAAGAATGTTGGCGCAGTGCAAAATTCGCTCAGTCGAACGGTAGTTTTGCTCAAGTTTAATGACTCTTAGTTTCGGGAAATCTTTTTGTAGCAACACTAGGTTCTGAGGCCTTGCGCCACGCCATGAGTATATGGATTGGTCGTCGTCACCCACTACTGTAAATCTTGCTCTTTCACCCACTAGGAGCCTTACAAGCTCATATTGACTGGTATTGGTATCTTGATATTCGTCCACCAGCAAATAACGTATTTTGTTCTGCCATTTTTTCCTAACAGCCTCATTATTTTTTAACAGCACAGTAGGTAATAAAATCAGGTCGTCAAAATCTAGAGCATTATACGCACGCAGATGATTGTAGTAGCGCTGGTAAAATTCTGCATGCTCAATGTCACTGGGAGATAAAGTTCGATTTTTTAAATCTTCTGGCAAAATAAGATCGTTTTTCCAATTCGAGATACAACTCTGTAGCCCAGACAAAAGCTCTTTGTCGCCATCAAATTCTACCTCGGTTAAATCCTTGAGCAGCGACATACTGTCCTTGTTATCGAATAAAGAAAAGCCAGGTTTCAAACCCAAAGTTTTAACTTCAGACTTAATAATATTCAAACCAAAAGTGTGAAATGTGGATATTTTTAAACCACGCGCTTCCTTCTTGCCCAGAGTCTGCGCCACTCGCTCTTTCATCTCCCGAGCGGCTTTGTTGGTGAATGTGACTGCCGCTATATAACGAGCAGGTAACTCACACTCTCTGACTAAATAAGCTATTTTATTAGTGATCACGCGAGTTTTACCACTACCTGCGCCAGCTAAAACTAAGCATGGACCAGAGATAAAATTTACAGCTTCGTTCTGACCAGGATTAAGTTTCATGCTAAATTAAACAGCCAATGATGATGGGGCTTCGATTGTAAGAGAATATACTGGTGAGTCCAAGTAGATTAACAGAGTATAACTTTTTTAAACTTGGACCCAGGTTTCGTTTTAAAAACTAATTTGAACTTGAAAGGTAGACAGACACTAATGCTAAATCCTAAAAAACTAGAAGAAATTGCTAAACAAATCTCTGATGCTGTGCCTCCAGGTATGAAAACTATGGCAGAAGGCGCTGAGGCCAAAGTTAAACAAGTATTACAATCACAACTAAGTCGCTTAGATTTTGTTAGTCGAGAAGAGTTTGACATTCAAAGCCAAGTACTAATGCGCACCAGAGAAAAGCTCGAGGCACTAGAAAAGCGCCTCGCAACATTAGAGAAGCCAGAAGGGTAAACTCATTATTTATTAGCCTTGTAAGCCACTTATGTAATAAACGTGGCTTATATATTCCCAAACTAACCAGACTTATGACTTATGACTTATGCTGGGTAGATGCTGTAGTGCCCAATAATACCTAACGCAAACACTAACCCCACAAAATGATTATGTAGAAAAGCCTTGAAGCATAGACTTCGATCTCGGTCTTTAATCAGCCAATGTTGGTACAAAAACAAACTCACACTAATGAGTAACGCTAAATAAAAAGGCCAGCTTAATTTTAGCAATTGCGCTGTCGTAGTAAGCAACAACAGGCTGACTATTTGTAGTAACAATATGCTCAACTTATCGTATTGACCAAATAAAATAGCGGTTGATTTGACGCCCACTTTTATATCATCGTTTTTGTCGACCATGGCATATTGTGTATCGTAGGCTACAGTCCATGTTAAGTTTGCAAAATATAATGTCCAAACTATCCAACTGATGGATTGTCCTGTTGCCACAAAGGCCATCGGTATAGACCAGCTAAAGGCAGCGCCAAGTACAACCTGAGGCAACTGAGTATAACGCTTCATGAAGGGATAAATGATAGCTAATGTTAAACCGCCAACTGACATAAAAACTGTTTGCCAAGTTAATGTTAAAACCAGAATTAGTGCGAAAGATAATAGTATAAAAAATATACTTAAAGCTTCTTTCTCAGTTACTTCCCCAGTCACTAAAGGTCGGGTCGATGAACGCTCAACTAAACCGTCTACATTACGATCTGCATAGTCATTAATCACACAACCAGCCGATCGCATCACTATCACTCCCAGTACAAACACAGCTAAGATGTGTAGGTCTGGAATCCCTGCTGATGCTATCCATAATGCACTTACGCAGGGCCATAGCAATAAGTAAATACCAATAGGTTTATCGGCACGTATTAAGCGCCAATAAGCATGTAACTTTGTTGATGATAATTTGCCTGAGTTGTACATATTAGTTTATTGCATCTCTTGGTAAGCTGGCGAATTTGGAAGAAATACTTCACTAACCGACATTTTAAGATTTTCAAAATTAAATACAGAACGGCGTCCCCACAAGTCCATTTCAGTGGACAGCTGTAATTGTGCTTGAAAAGCGTTGCTAGGACTCATATTAGTGACTTCAAATGGCATACGTTCAAATCGTTTATCATTAAAAATTAGTTGGCCCAAAGGTTTATTATTGAGGTTAATAAAATCATTTTCACATAGTTTTTGTGGGATGATTGAGCGTGCAAAAACCCAAGGTTGATTATCACCCCACAATATTACTTCTCTTACCTGCCACTCTTTCGGATTTAATTGCTGTTGAAAAGTGCATACTCGCTGAAATTCTTCAGGTGTGATTTCTGCTTGCTGCTGACCTATAAGAGTCAAATGAAATGACGTACATTGAGTTTGTAGCCTTTCAGTTAACGAGCCTGTATCTAACAACCAATTCTTTAAACAAGAATTAGGGATAACAAACTTGTCTGGTTCAGCCCATAACGATGGGATACCAACCGGAAAAATATATGATGTTTTCAATTTTACAACATTATCTATTAGTAAAAACCAATAATAACAACTGCGAGACTTAGACTAAAGTTAAATACCGTTTTGATTAAAAAAGTTGGTAAACTTAATTATGTTAAAGGTTAAAAGAAAAAAGAAAGTAATGATAAAAAAGCACATGTATCACCTCGCTATAATACTGACTCTTTTAAGTTATCAAAGTTTAGTTTACGCACAAGATGTGGTCAGAAAAAACTATGCTTATTTTAGTCTTGAGCCAGATATAGTCACTAATTATTTAGGCTCTAGCGCAAAAAATTTAGGCTTTATTAGAGTCACAATTGAATTAATGTTAGAAGATGCAGAGTTTCTTGAAGCCGCTGAACATCACTCTCCTCTGATGAGAGCTGCAACAATTGAGGTATTCGGCAGCCAACGAGAAGAAAAAGTTAGGTCGCTGAGTGGTCGCGAAGAAATTAGACAGGACTGCTTGAAAAAACTACGAGTACTCATGCTCAGAGAAACAGGATTTGAAATGGTTAAAGATGTTATTTTTACTAAATACCTTTATCACCAAAGTTAAAAGATTATTACTACCTGTCAGCATTTTTTGCTTTAGTCACTAAAAACCAAGCAAATAGGCAACCACAAATTAAGCCCACCGTATGGGCTGTGTTTGCCATACTTACAGGTAATACATCCAGATAACCTACAACTAGCCAAACTAATAAAAAACCTACTATTGGTTTAGGTAACGATAGTCCCCAGGCTGGTTTTAACCATCCCAACCACCATACACAACCCACTAATGCATAGACAACACCTGAGAGGCCACCAAAGTTAGGCCCACTGACTACCAACTGAGCAACATTAGATGCAGCAGCAGAAAATACAAACAATACGAGCAAACTACTAAGGCCAAAAGCTTTTTCAATTTGCTTGCCTAACGTCCACCACCACAATAGATTAAATGCAATATGCAAGACTGAAAAATGGATTAATGCCGGCCCCAATATTCGCCACCACTGGCCAGTATCTTGAAGCGTCGCCAAAGGCTGAATTTTTAACCACGAGTAAGGGAATGAAACACCTATCATCGCTAATAAATAAATCATCAGACACATCACTAATATGCTTGAGGTAAAAGGTGACTGTTTTAAATCAGCAATGGTCTTATCTAAAGAAAAAGTCTTCTCAGGAATTAACTTCACCGTCTCACCAGATTGCCAAGCAGATGTTTGATATTTTGTATTACTTGGGTTGAGCACAAATTCTTCTGCTAGCTTTTTGGCTTCATTCTGATCAGATGACTCCTGTAACATAACAGTATGTGCATACTCATTAGCTGAATATTGATACTCTGCATGAATACCTTGCTCTACAAGGTAAACAGTGAGTAATCTTGCTGGTTGTTCTTTAGAAAAAGCGACTAACTTAAGCAGGGTAGACAAACGTATTTTACTTCCTATATTGTTTCAAAGATCAGGCTGTGAAACCTCAAAGGACTGCTCTTTACGCCAAGCTTCAAATCCACCATCTAAACTGTATACCTCTTCGAAACCTTGATGAATTAAGAACTGCGCTGCTTGTTGACTACTTATCCCATGGTAACAACAGACAACTACGGGCATATCAAATTCAACATCCGCCATAAAACTATGCAATGACCCATTAGTTAAATGTATGGAATTTTTAATATGTCCTGCAGCAAAAGCTGCGTCGTCACGAATATCGACAACTCTTACACTATCTTCAGTCAGTTTTTGTTGTGTCTCTTGAACTGATATATGGGCAAATTGCTCCATCTAGACGACTCTCCTCATAAATTTAATCTTAATACTATTGCCAATTGAGTATTACCTTACCAGATTGACCAGATCCCATAACATCAAAACCTTGCTGAAAATCGTCAATGGCAAATTGATGCGTCACCATAGGCTTCAAATCTAACCCACCTTGGATCAGGCTAGCCATTTTATACCATGTTTCGAACATTTCACGGCCATAAATGCCTTTTATCATCAGACCTTTGAATATCACTTGATTCCAATCTATTGCAACATCGCTAGCTGGAATGCCTAACATCGCAATTTTGCCACCATTATTCATTTTGTCGAGCATATCATGCAATGCCGATGGAACACCTGACATCTCAAGGCCGACGTCAAAACCTTCAGTCATTCCCAATTCATTCATCACGTCTGTCAATACCATGTGAGATACGTTCACAGCACGAGTAGCGCCCATTTTAGAGGCTAAATCTAGACGATATTCGTTTATGTCGGTAATAACGACATTTCTTGCGCCAACATGACGTGCTACAGCTGCAGCCATTATACCAATAGGGCCAGCACCTGTAATTAATACGTCTTCACCAACCAAATCAAAAGATAAAGCGGTATGAACTGCATTACCGAATGGATCAAAAATAGCAGCTAAATCACTGGATATATTGTGTGGAATTTTAAAAGCATTAAATGCAGGTATAGCTAGGTACTCAGCAAAAGCACCTTGCCTATTTACACCTACTCCTGTGGTATTCCTACATAAATGGCGACGACCTGCTCGACAATTTCGGCAATGACCACAAGTAATGTGTCCTTCACCAGAAACTCGGTCACCAACTAAAAAACCACGGACTTCTTGGCCCATGTCAACCACCTCGCCAACATACTCATGCCCTACAACCATGGGCACTGGAATAGTTTTTTGTGCCCATTCGTCCCATTGGTAAATATGCATATCGGTACCACAAATTGCTGTTTTATGGATTTTTATTAACAAGTCATTATGACCAACAGCGGGCTTTTCACACTCCGTCATCCAGATGCCTTTCTTCGAATGTAACTTGGCTAATGCCTTCATCAAATAATTCCTAATTCTTTGCCAACGTCAATAAAAGCATCGACTGCTAAATCGATTTGTTCAAGACTATGGGCTGCGGACATTTGGGTACGAATACGTGCTTGTCCTTTGGGTACTACTGGGAAAGAAAATCCCACTACGTAGACCCCTTTAAGTAACATTTTATCCGCCATATCGCTAGCCAACTGCGCGTCACCAATCATCACAGGAATGATCGCATGATCTTTGCCTGAAAGCGTAAAACCAACATCTGACATTCTTTTACGAAAATGTGCTGCGTTTGCAGCCAATTGTTTACGTAGTGGCTCCCCGTCCTGCATCATTTCAAATACTTTCAAGGATGCGGCAACAATTGGCGGAGCCACGGAGTTTGAAAACAAATATGGCCTAGAGCGTTGGCGTAACCAAGTAATCACTTCTTTTTTACCCGATGTGTATCCGCCAGAAGCCCCACCTAGTGCTTTACCCAAAGTGCCAGTTAAAATATCAACTCTTCCCAATACATTACAATATTCATGACTACCCCGACCATTTTCACCAACAAATCCAGTAGCATGACAGTCGTCTACCATGACCAAAGCTTGATATTTATCTGCCAAATCGCAAATTGATGCCAAATCTGCAATTACACCATCCATAGAGAACACTCCATCTGTGGCAATAAGCTTTGTTCGCGCACCGTCTGCATCGGCTTGGATAAGCTGGGCTTCTAGAGCTTGCATATCATTATTTGCGTAACGATAACGTTTAGCTTTTGACAGTCTAACCCCATCTATAATACTCGCATGATTAAGTGAGTCAGAAATAATGGCATCATTAGCATCCAAAATAGTTTCAAATAGCCCACCGTTTGCATCAAAACACGAAGGATAAAGAATGGTTTCTTGGGTACCTAAAAAGTCACTTATCTTTGCTTCTAACTCTTTGTGAATATCTTGTGTACCACAAATAAAACGTACCGACGCCACACCAAAACCGTGGCTGTCCAAACCCGCTTTTGCCGCATTTATCAGTTCTGGATGATTAGCTAATCCCAAGTAATTATTAGCACAGAAATTAAGTACCTTTTGCTTATGCTCAACTTCGATATCAGCTTGTTGGCTTGACGTAATGATGCGTTCATTTTTGAAAAGTCCTTGAGCTTTTGTATCTTCAATTTGCTGAGCTAAACGATTATAAAAGTGATGTTTCATCAGAAGTCCTATGAATGAGAATTAAATAAAACGGATCATATATATTCAATATGATGAAAGATAATTTTAACAGCAGAAGGTAATACACAGGTGGAAATCTTACTGTACACCTTAACTACGAATCCAATTAAGATTTAGTATGTAATTGGTCTAGTTTGTCCCACACACCACCTAGTAGCTTCTCTGGTAAGATAGAATAAAGTTCGCTTTCAGGTATTGGGCGAGAAATAAAATAGCCCTGCCCTATTTCGCATTGTAAACCTCGTAGCATCTCCATTTGTGCTGAGGTTTCAACACCTTCTGCGACCACTTGCATACCTAATTTTTGTACCATCGCAATCGTCGAGGAGACAATTTGCATATCGGCGCTATTATCACTCATACCAGAAACAAAACTTCTGTCTATTTTGATAATATCAACAGGCATCTGTTTTAGATAAGCTAACGACGAGTAGCCCGTACCAAAGTCATCAATTGAAAATATAAAACCCATCTCCTTTAGCTGTCGCATGGTATCAAGTGTTTGTTCGATATCAATTACCACAGTTCTCTCTGTTAGCTCTAATTCAATTTGTGAAGGGTCACGATTAAATATTTTGACTTGCTCACGTAAGAATGGCAAAAGGTCAGGATCCAAAAACTGACTCGCAGATAAATTCACAGCTACCTTTAGGTTATCAAAGCCCAATTTATCTAATTGCTGTAATATTTCGAATGCTTTTTTAAGTCCCCAGTAACCTATTTTTAACATGTTTTCTGTATTTTCAATCAGTGGGATAAATTCATCTGGCGGAATAAAACCACGTTCGGGGTGAAACCATCGAATAAGTGCTTCAAATCCAAATAGTTTACCCGATGCAATTTCTACTTGAGGTTGTAAAGCAAAACTAAACTCACCTCTTTCAAGAGCGTCACGTACTTCATTTTCTAATTCAACTTTACGTAATACGGCCTTCTGCATAACATCACTAAAAATGCTGTACCTATCGCCCCCAGCATCTTTGGAGGCATACATTGCCATGTCTGACTGTCTGATCAAGTCATCCACTAACATTGATGCGTCTTCAGTACTTGCAATACCTATGCTGCTAGAGGTATAAAATAATAAGTCGTCGACAGCAATTGGTTCTATGAAACTATCAATTAATTTGGTTGCTAATACAGGTGCTCCTTCACTAGTACTTTTTTCTAAAAACATCACTACAAACTCATCAGCACCGTAACGAAACAACATATCCGAGTCACGTAAACATCCATGTATTCTTTGTGCTGCATTGATCAAAAATGCATCACCAACATCATGGCCGTGGGTGTCGTTAACCTTACGGAACCTATCAAAATCCAGAAACATAAGCGTTAACTTGTTTGAATCTCGTTTTATAGATGCCAATAATTTTTTTAGTTGATAGTTCAGCATATTACAATTGGGCAAATTCGTTAGGCGGTCATACATGGCAATATTTTCTAACTCTCGAGTATTCTGTTCAATCCTTCCATCTAATAACTCCAACTCTTCACTAAGCAGAGTTGCAGAATCTTGCAATAGTTCAATCTCATCGACGAAGAAACGACCTTTTGTAAACTTACGAAGACGAAATTCTTGATATTTTTTTTGTGCCAGAAGAGGTAACTGCTCAGCCACTAGCAGCAAGCGGCGGCGAAATTGCCATGTGATTAGAAATAAAGCAATAATACATAGCACGACAACAATAATAGATATCACCAATACCTGCGTCTGATATTGTTTATGTGCTAGAGAAACTTCGCTAATATCATGCACAAACATCAAGTAAATTGAACTTTCAAGATGTGGATCGATAGGTAATAAGTTCAATAAATATACGTTATCCCTCACTGCTAATCGATAACCTGAATCAAGCATTTGTGATAGGAGAAGAGTTTTGGGTAAAACAGCAAGGATTTCTTGCATAAATTGTTTATTTACAAGGCTAATAGGTGGTTTCAACTTTAAACTTTGAACGTTTAAAGTTTTAGACGCTAGTTTATTGGCACTTAAAATTGCTAACTTAGCAAATGTAGAACGATTGACTGCCGCTAAGACCTCCAACAACGAGCTACTGACTGATAACACAACAACTTCGCCTGAATTAGATAAAATCGGCATACTAATTTGTTGCTGGCAATCTTCATAACAACGAATATGAGAGACTGACGACTGAGAGTTGATGACCTTTGCGACATCTGCAAAAACATATTTTTGAGTATATTCAGTTGTACTAAAACGTAACTTATTATCGTTATCAAACAACCATAAATTGTTGATCTGCCAGTTAAGTTGCAAGTAATCAAATTCACTTTCGAAGAATAAAGCAGTAGCCTCAATATTGTCAGCGTAACTTGCTTGAAAGTGAATAAAGGATTCAAACCAAGTCTCCACTCTGGCCCGCAAAAGGCCTCGGATGAACCCAAATTGTTTTTGATCCTGATCCAGTAATGTTTGTCGTTGAACAGCATAATCCTGATTATTTTTGTTTACCCACAAATAAGTTATTGAAACACTCGCAAATAACAAGAATGCAATCAAAACGCCCATTATTTTAGTAGATAAGCTGACAAATTTACGCACTGATTAAAACCAGTACATAAGCTGCATAGCCCACATATCCCAGTATTTGTTATTATTCAATATTGTGTCTGGGGTAAATATAGGTGCTAATCTACCCGTTCCTTTAACTCTGTGATATTCAGCTTGTAGCTGTGTGTTTTTAGTCAGTTTCCAAGTAATTCCTAACGTCGCTTGATCCATAAGACCAAAATAACCTGGCACTGAACCCTGGCTTAAGGTTTCAATATTCTGGCCGTCTCTGTTCTGTCTATCTCGGTCGTATATATCCAACCTGGCAAGCACTGTTAATTGATTAGACAAAAAGTGCCTCGCTTGAAGATACCCACCTTCTGCCGTGATATCACTATAGAACCCTGAGAATAATATGTTTTCGCCAATTGTTCGCTCACGCATCACTTCTGAAGCAATTTCCCAATGTTGTCCTTGATATAAAAAATTAAACATTAATCTTTGTGATGTTTCATCACCACTAAACAACGTGTCGTTATCACCACGTTGGTAACTAAAATCTGCGTCTAACAGAGCAAAGCCAAATTGAAAGTTTGTTAATTTAGGCCTCCAATATAGGCTAAATTGGGTGTCAAAATCATGTTTCAACTTTCCAGTCGCGTTGGGACCTACTAAATTCTTTTTCTGTTCCGCGCTTATTCTTGAGTTACCGTAGCTAAAATTAAGATCCCATTCTCCTAACTTATTATGCGTTTGTGCTATCAACGCTATGCCATCAACACCTAAGGCTACGTCACGCAAAATATCAAAATATAAAGATTGAGGCAGAACGATAGTAGGCCGAGTATGAGGCACATCTCGTGTTGATGAATACAACCAATGATAATTTTTGTTACGTCCTATCTGAGTTTTAATACGCCAATAAGGACTATTAAATAATTGCCACTCCAAAAATAAATAATCAACTCTAAAACCATCGGGGTATCGATTCCCACCTTCTAAATAGACTGCCTGACCTGCCACTCTGAATGTAGAGTTAATCCGATAAGCACTATTGACCCCAACTTCCGTAAGCTTCAAAGACACATCACCATCATCCGTCACAAAGTTAGATTTTTTTGCCTGAATAATGCCCTGTGCAACAAAACCATTTATTTTTAGAGATTTAGCATTTGCATAATCCGATTGAAATATTAATCCTAACCCTAGGCAAATAAATGTTGTTAAAAGCTTCATATCTGCTTACTCCTCCGACAGTTTAATAACATTGACACTGGCATTATTAAACTGCTGCATAACGTACCCAATAGCGCCGGGCTTCTGACTCACACGCTCAAGCATTTCCTTCTCACTTTGCACCTTGATAGGGCTCTCACCTAATCCTGAGTACACTAATTTATCCCAAATACGATCTAATTGATAAGGAAACAAACGCAATACTTTGGTACTAAAAATTTGGTGTGTTTGGTGTCGATTTGAAAGAACGTAAACAGTAATTTTTTGACCATTAGACCAAAAGGTTTGACGCATAGAAAAAATTCTACGAATTTTTGCAACGCTAACATCGGTAGACTCAACCGAAGGATTCACCACAACCAGCACTGCAGGCACCTGACTACCAGCCGAAAAGGCAAAAAATAATAAACAGCCCAGAAATATTCGAAAAATCAGGCGAAAAGATTGAAAAATTTTATGCAAAACCAAACTCCGTTGGGGTGATTTTTATAATAAATGAGCTTAAAAAAGGCCACAATTTAATAGAAATCAATTACGATACAGTCCGTTAGATTCAGTACACTATAGTCTAGATTAAACTAATGTTACTTCGTGATTTAGTAAAGTCTGCTACAGTGACTTACGTCTTCCTTACCCTAACCTGCACCCGATAAACCATGACTACAGATTTTCATCCAAATACTAAGCAAAAAATTGTATTACTTGGCTATTCATTATTATGGCTATCGGTTATTCCTTTTGCCCTTTGTCACTTTATTTACCAGTTTATAAGGCGCAAACCAGGATATACAAAAACCCGTCTATCTCGTTATGGTTTCACACTAAATCAGAATAATCAGAAAAGTGGCCTACTAATCCATTGCGCTTCAGTGGGTGAAGTAGTGGCAATACAAAATTTAGTTGAACAACTATTAAGACAAAACACTAAGCAACGTATCACCATCACCACCAATACCACCACAGGCGCTGATAGAGTAAAATTATTGTTTGCTGATAATGTTCATCATACTTACCTTCCCTATGACTTCCCACTTTTTTTGAAGCTTTTTCTGAATAGAGAGCATCCCACTAAGGTGCTCATTAATGAAATGGAATTATGGCCAAATTTATGTCATCAATGCTGGCTTTCGAATATTCCTGTTTTTATAATAAATGGTAGAATGAGTGAAAAATCGACTAAAACTTATCAAAAGTTCCCATCTTTATTTGTACCTATGTTCGAAAAAATAACCGCAGTCTGTGCTCAAGATCAAAGAGATTACTTAAACTACCTTACCCTGGGTGTTAACCCTGATAAGCTGACATTAACTAACAACATTAAATTCGATTTGACGATTTCTGATTATGATTTAGCAGTTAGCCAATCCATAAAAACAAACTTCACCTTAGAACAACGCTTAATTATAGTAGCAGGTAGCACTCATGAACCAGAAGAACAGGTCTTATTGAACGCTTACTTGGCTTTGATGGAAGTTTATCCAACCTTGTTGTTAATTATTGTACCTCGTCATCCTCAGCGCTTTGCAAAGGTTTATCAGCTTTTACAAAAACAGAATATTGAAACAATCTTAATGAGTGAAGCAACGTCATGCCGACCTTCTACTCAGGTACTACTATGCGATCAAATGGGCAAACTACGTTCAATCTATGCATTAGCAGACATCAGTTTTGTAGGCGGAAGTATCGCTGATAAGGGAGGCCATAATGCTCTAGAGCCTGCTGCCGTGGGGGTACCAATTTTAATGGGTAATTCGATTTATAATAATCCCGCTATTTGTCATGCCTTAGCAGGCGAAGGCGCTTTGCTAACAGTGTCAAACGCTCAGCAAATTGAGTCAGCTTGTAAGAAGTGGTTAGATAACCCTGAACAGAAAAGGCATGCTGCTAATGCTGGTAAACATGTATTAGCACACAACAGTGGTGCCATACGAAAAACGTTGGAAATTCTTAGTTCATTTCATAAACCTTAAAGCGAGCCTAACTCACACCTTAGTGGGTCCCTATTGTAAAGTACGAAAAAATTCAATTAAACGTGTAGCTTCGTCTTTTTCGCGATAATTGGTCTCGACTCGCTTTCGCCCCTCTATCCACATTTTTTTGCCGTTGATGGTCAAATAACAGCTTGCTGAACATTTACTGCCACAATATAACCATCTACTGCAGGTCGAATAATTTCTTCCCAAGCGCCGGCATTAGTAGCCAAAACTGCTGCGCCAGTGCCCATAGTTTCTAAAACAGTTAAACCAAATCCCTCGTTATCACTCAGTGCTGACACCAAAGGCAGAGCACTAAATATTTTAGGTATTTGTTCAAATGGCAACTCACCTGTAAAAATAATCCAAACGGTCATATTAACCTCTGCGGCTTGCCCTTTTAGCTGCTCAACAAATTCTTTGTTGCTTTGTGATATCGAGCCAACCACAACACAGTGGTAATCTAGGTACTTGTCAAACAACTGTGAACACGACTTAATAAATAAATGCACCCTTCTTTGTTTTCTAACACGGCCTAAAATACTCACCCCATATTTACCATCGAAGCCTAAATCGGTTCAAGCTTGTTGTTTATCCTTGGCAAGTAAATAATCATTAACTTGCACGCCATGAGGATTGACTAAGTTTAGGGGATCGCACAAAAACCCGCCTGACCTTTTATTGACTGCAATTACAACATCCATTTTTCGAGTTAACGATACAATTGACACAGAATGTTTACGTTGCGCGGCAGAACTAAACACTAGCTTGATTTTCACTCTTAAAAATACTTTAGTAACAAATATTGGACCATCTCATCTTCGCGGCGGCCATGAAAAATAAGCTATTTACCATTTTTCTTCACATTTTTGCTGTTTGCCAAAAACTGATAGCTAAAGCTTGAGCAGCTCTTTTTGATAAGACATAACTTGCAACATAGTCGATGTTATACCTGAAAAGTTTGAACTTGAGTTACCGATAATTAATATAACTTCGTCTGAGTGTAGTTCACAAAAAACGTGATTATTCATCAATAGAAATTCCTCAGAGTAAAATCACAACATGAAAGAATACCAACAAATATGACTACCTATGTTTTAGCTATTATAAAGCGTCGCTAACACCTGTTGAAAAATTTAGGATGATTTTGTCGATGGCACCTAATACGTTAATTAAAAGTCTATTAGAAACTGAGTACAAATGAAAAAAACCTAATATTCAATGGTAATAAGGCCCTAATATACCCTACTCAACTGACAGCAATCGTAAGTGATAACGAAGACTTTTATAAGAACGGTGTTCTCTTCTTTGGCGCAGTCAATTATTTAACCCTAGACCGGTTTAACAGAGTTCTTGGTAGATACTCTCTAAGATTTGGCACTGCCATTTAATATTAAACAATCTGTTTGTGCGTTCAACACCCGCACTAGAAAACGAAGTTCTTAGTGGATTTGACTTCAATAACGTTAATAGGTTTTTTGCTAATTGCTCGATATTTTTTTCGGGGGACAATAGCCCTGTAACGCCATGTTCGACACCTTCACTTACACCACCTGTATCGAACCCTACCACTGGAGTTCCCATAGCCTGTGATTCCATGCAAACAGTTGGCATTCCTTCTTCATTGCCTCTGTCCATTTTAACACTAGGTAAGCAAGTTAACCAAGCTGAAGACATCAACGCTTTTACTTGAGTTCTGTTTTGCGCGCCTAAGAAAGTGATGTTTCTAAGGTCCGCACTTGATGTCACTAGTTTTTCTTGATAGTTGCCATCACCCGCGATGATTAGTTCAGCCTCAGGTAATTGTGCTTGAACTATTTTCATTGCTTGTATCAAATACTGGCAACCCTTTTGCTCTATCAATCTGCCAACAAATAAAATAGTCGGCTGTTCACTTTTTTGGCCCACTGATGAAAAATACTGAGTATCAATGCCAATATAATGCTGGATGATTTTTTCTGGTGGGCATCCTGCTTTTAATAGCTTGTTTTCAATAAACTTAGACACGGCAATTATTTTTGATGACTGTTGGAATACTATCTTGCGGTGCTTTTTATTATATGAAAATTTATCTCTTTGAGTGATATCAGAACCATGGAAAGTAGTAATAAGAGGTAGGTTCAACTTCTCTGCGATTGGACTACAATAATACCCCCCTTTCCCAAAATGAGCATGAATAAGGTTTGCTGATAAATCGGTAAGTGCGGTTTTCCAGGCAGGCATTAAATGCTGCATACCATCAAGCATTAATCTTGATATAACCGGAAGTGTTTCGTATTGTTCTTGCACGCAGGTAGATTGACCATCAATTAAATCGATACCGCTTTTGTTACTCCGTAACCCAATGTAAATAGGTTTAAAATTAGGAAGGTTATTTCCTTGGGCCGCCACAAAGGTATTGGACAAAGGCAAAACACGCTTGGAAAATATGAGTACCTTGTTAGCCATCAAGATTTACTACACTTTAATTTATGTACACATATACTACTTACTATTGCTCTAGCAAACATTATCTTTTTCCATAACGCATTCGTACTGCCTTAAACAATCTACTAGGCTTGGGATCTAACTCAGCTTTGAGCACCTTCGCAGCAAGATTCATTTATTTGTGGAGTTATTGCTACCCCTCATGCTGAATATCCCGATAACATGGCACGATTGTCCTCGCTACGCTCAGTTCGATTGGCAGTAATGTTAAGCAATATGGTATCCTTTTATCAGAATAGATTCCTTTTTTTGGCTTACTTATTTATCATGATAGAAACAAAAACATTTTCACCAAATGGCTGTAATAGCTTTGCTATACAAGCTTATCGTTTAGTGTTTGGTCGTATTTTACCACAGTCATTGTTTCGCGATAAAATACCTGCTGAAGTAGATCGCAAGGCAGTAAAGGGAAGGTTTGATTTAGAAATTGTTAGTCACTGTTGGGGTTATGCCAACATGTTAACCTATCAATTAAGTTCGTTTGTAAACTATCCACCAACAAAACTAAATTTAACTGTGACCGTTTTTTATGCTGAAGAAGATACTAAAACAAAGGCTACATTGGACTTCTTTAGTCAAATAACCATGCCAAATATCACTTGGAATTTCCACCCACTTTCCAAGGGAAAACTCTTTAGACGTGGCATAGGCCGAAATATGGCTGCGCGGTCAACAGAAGCTGACTGGATATGGTTTACAGATTGCGACATTATCTTTCATGAGAACTGCTTAGACTCACTCGCCGATAGTTTACAAGGCGAGAAAGGTTCATTGTTTTTTCCTAAAGAAGAAAAAATCACTGAGATGTTAAAAGATGATGACCCATTATTGTCAAATGATGCCCAACCACAAGTTATCGATATAGAAACAGAAAATTTCAGTTTATACGAGCGTGGTAAATCCCGTGATAAAGCACGCGGCCCATTTCAAATTGTTCATGGTGACGTTGCTCGTGCTATCGGTTATTGTGAAAAACTGTCAATATTTCAAACTGAATCTGACCGTTGGCGTAAAACCTATGAAGACACCGCCTTTCGCTGGCTACTTGGCACTGATGGTGAGCCTAAGCATATTGATGGTGTTTTTCATATTCATCATGTTACAAAAGGACGTTATACTGAAAATTCTCGATTGTCTAAAGTGCGTAGTAATATCCGTTTAAGCCAAAAATAGATGCCCTTGAAGATAAATCAAAGGATATTTATTTTACTAAAATTCTTACCTAACTTGAATATTAAAATGATATGAAACTAGACTAGGAAGCATGCTGAAAAGATTAAAAATAAAATTATTTTATTTCAGATCGATTGCTTCGAGTCGAATTTTGGTTTTTAATAATTATTCCAACTCAGCCTAGCTGTGGTTTTCTAAAAACACGACCATTCATAGTTGAAAGTTATTCAATTTTTTGACACACAAAACTGCTATCTGAATCTGCACTTACCTAAGTATTATGTATACAATACGCATATTATTTCTGAGTCAAAATTGTTACATGGCATACATACAACAAAAAGCAGTTGAGTCCCACATCATGTTGTTTGATACAGGCCATTTCCCTGTACCTGTCCCAAAAATGTTTACGGGTCAATATTGGAAGACACAAAATGCCATAACAGGACAAGCAACCGGCCGTGGCACCACCTATTTTTTTCAACATAACAAAAATGAATATGTGTTACGGCACTATCGTCGCGGTGGCTTGATTGGAAAAGTACTAAGTGATCAATATATGTATACAGGTATTGAAAAATCACGAGCATGGCAAGAATTTAAGCTACTACAGCACATGAAAAATATGGATTTAAATTGTCCAACTCCGATCGCAGCGATGTTGAAGAAGACAGGCTTATATTACCAAGCCGATATCATTTCAAAAAAAATTCCCAGCGCTAAAGACTTACATCATATTTTACTAGCAAACAGCTTAACCGCTGATGTATGGAAAAAAATTGGGCAAACCATTGCCAAATTTCATCATCATCAGATTTATCACCACGATTTAAATATCCACAACATTATGCTCGGTATAGAAAACGAGGTTTGGTTAATTGATTTTGATAAATGCGGAATTAGACAAGGCAGTAATTGGAAAAACTCAAACATGGCGCGTTTAAAGCGATCGTTTGAAAAAGAAAAACGATTACGTAATATTTATTGGCAACTGGCCGATTGGCAAATACTAATATCTGCCTATAACGAAGCGGCAATGGCTAATTAAGTCGATATTTAATCTCAGTAAATACTAATACATCGGTTTTAGAATCAGCATCGTCTACTTTTCCATGTTCAATGCTTGCACCTAATTTGACTAACCAATCACCGTAGGCTGCTTGATAAAATCCGCTTAACCTGAGCACTTCCTCACTCAGACCACTTAACACCGGTGAAGGCGAGCCTTTATCTTTATTGAGTATTAAGCGATTAAGAATCAGTTCAAAAAGAGCGCCATTGTGAAAGTTTTTATTGATACCTAACGTAAGCATCTTCGCATCACTATCAAAACTACTGCCTATAGCGCGGCCATATCGACGATAGCCTGATTGATAAGTCTCATGCTCATAATAACAACTTTTTTCATTAGTGCCGACATTAGAGCAAGCGATATTGGTATCACTAGACTCGATAAACACTTTATTGCCCCATAGGTAGGTTGATAGACCAATCAAATTAGCATTATCAGTTACACGATAATAATCAACCGCATCTTCACCAATACGTTGTCCATAAATACTAAAAGGCCGATCGAACATCATCATGCTGTATTTGAAATCCAAACCTGCAAGATGGTTACCGAGTTTAGAATCTAAGGCATTATCACAAGTCGCCGCACCGTTTTCACATTCTATTTGAAAGGTCACCACTTTAAACCAATCACTAATGGAATGAGGTTGCCCTTTACCGCCCCACATTGCACTCCAAGACAACCCCAGCTCTAAACCAGACATGGGACTGAAATTAAAACGCGTCATCCACAACTTAGTATCCGGCACAGCTCTTTGACTCTCTAACTGTCCAATTTGCGCAGTCAGAAACCAAGGGCCGAGATACCCCAACCACTCATTTTCAGAACGTATGGCTTGGGAACGTGAAAAGTTGATTGAGGGAACCGGTCTAGCATTATTAGACATAATAAGACTGCTAGATTTTGCTGGCCCCCACCACTGGTTCAATGAGCCCACTCGTAAATTCCAATCACCAAATTGATAAGCTAGAAAACTTTGGTCAAAGTGACTTTTTCCGCTCCGTTCATGGTTAGCAGATACTTGCCCAGCCCAACGACCAGCATAAAACTCTTTAGTTACATTGAGTTTGATTTTTTCAGCTTGAACACCATTTAACCCAACAAATCTGCTGTCGTCTGTTGCGCCATATAGGCTGATAACAGTCTGACCTTTTTGTTTTTTAAGGGCTTGTAAATAATGCTTCAATCGCTGCGCGGAGATGGCAGGAATACTAGGAAGAGTTTGTACCTGGAGTTTTTCTAACTGCTCCGTAATGCCTTTCCAAGGAACAGGATAACTGCTTACTGATGCATCTAACACCTCCCACTCCACTAACACTTGCAAGTCTTGATGCAAATGCGGTTCAAGTGTACCAATCCAAGGAGAACACCACCCCTTAATTGACCATAATATACAAATATAAAAACAGTAAAGATGTACCTGCCTAACTTTTATCAACATTATCCCCAATAAAATATCTTTTTTTCTTGGGCACTGCCCATGCAAATAACCGATCTTTAAACATACTGATTAAATGACCAAGTATATAAGTCACTCAGTCATTGTCGAACCGCGGCTTTTACTAATCTTTAACTAACCGATATCATACGGAATATATTGCACGAATGCTAAGAACAATGAGCCTAAGTAAAGGCTTTAATAAAATGTCAGTTTATCAATAAATAGGTGAGCAGTGAGTAGAGTCATAACATTCCATACATATGATGCAATACACACCGATTATATCAAATGCCCAAGCACGCAAGATCATTAGAAAACCATCTAATAGTAGATGTAGTGGTTTAATAAACCTGTAAGACTTGATAACCTATTTATTCATTAAAAAGTCGATTGGAAATAATTCTTCACTGAAGTTTGTTGACGAAGTATTCGTCGAGGATAAATGGATTTAAACCCGAATATATTGACACAAAAAATGCTGGTATTTTGCTCATGGGTGATGCCTAGTAAAGTTGGTTTGACCATTTAAACGAATACTGTAAAGCGTTATACCTTCCACTTCAACCACTGAAGTTATTGAAATAATTAAGGAAACAATATGAAGCACTATCTATTTTAAATTGCTCACAATTACGACTTTGAAATTTCACACCCTTTGCAACAAGAAATACGTCGGCGTTTGGATGACGTATCTTGGCTTGTCAAAAGTAACGAATTCAATCTCGATTATTTTTATCCAAATGAACGTGTTCTAGATAACATAACTCAAAAAATGGATTAAAAACCTCGAGCAGTAGTTACACCTAGTAATCTAGCGCCTTTTTTTATTTCAGGCGTTAAAGTATTTGTGTTCTATGGCTTTAAATGGAAAAAGCCTTTGAAGCAGCCCAATCATTGTTAGAAAAAATCAAATATAATACTAGCTTGATACGCGCTAATTTTGATGACAAGTCTTCAGCCAGAGTATTAGATGTTGCAAAGAAAATAATCCAATCACTATCCGCAGAGTCGATAACTAAACCACATAGCTCATTACGACAATTTAAAATGCGAAAAAAGCTAGGCTATTGCAAATTTTGATATACACCATTAATACAAATAAATTAGCAAAATTCATCCTAATCGGGTTAGCCTAAAAGAAATTAAGCAATAAGGTCAATTATGCATAGAAAAGCGATATATCCAGGTACGTTCGACCCTGTTACTAACGGTCATGCAGACCTAATTGAACGCGCAGCCAAAATGTTTAACGAAGTGATTGTTGGCGTGGCTTCTAATCCAAGTAAACAGCCTTTGTTTAGCTTAGAAGAACGAGTCGAACTCATTAAACAAGTAACCGCACATTTGGATAATGTTGAAGTAATAGGTTTTAAAGGATTACTGGCTGATTTTGCAGAGAGTCAAGGTGCGAGTGTTTTAATTCGAGGTCTTCGCGCAGTTTCTGATTTTGAATATGAATTTCAACTAGCGAATATGAACAGAAGGCTTAATCCAGATTTGGAAAGTGTATTTATGACACCTGCTGAAGAAAATTCGTTTATTTCATCCACCTTGGTTAAAGAAGTAGCTTTGCACAGAGGCCGTGTAAACGAATTTTGTCACCCAGCTGTGATAGATGCCCTACAACAAAAACTACATAATAACTAGACAGCGCTAAGAGCCTTTTATTAGCGCTGGCAGGTGTCACAGTAAAAAGTATTACGCTGCCCAATGGTCACTGATTTAATGGGTGACAGGCAGGCATCGCAGTTTTCACCCGCCCGGCCATAGACCAGCAGTTGTTGCGAAAAATAGCCGGGCTGTCCATCTGCCTGCACAAAGTCTTTAAGAGTAGTACCACCTTGCTCGATAGCGCTAGCCAAAACCTTTTTAATAACGTCTGCAAGTTGCAAATAACGCTTTTTGGTCACTTTATTAGCAGATTTTCTCGGATCTATACCGGCAATAAATAAAGATTCGTTAGCATAAATATTACCCACCCCCACTACCACTTTGTTATCCATTATAAATTTTTTTACAGCTACGGATTTACTGCGTGATAATTCAAACAGTCTGTTCCCATCAAATTCTTCAGTTAACGGTTCAGGACCAAGTGACGCTAATAGACTTAGTGTAGGTTCATTGCACCCTTGCCATAAGCAAGAACCGAATCTTCGCGCATCATTAAAACGCAGACATACCCCGTTTTGCATAACAATATCTAAATGATCATGCTTTTTTACTTCGGTGTCGCAATTCACCACACATAGCTTACCCGACATGCCCAAATGCAAAACAATGCTGCCTTTACATGTATCTAACAATAAATACTTCGCTCTGCGACGGATTGAGTTGATCATTAAACCTTCAGCTTGATGTATGGCCTCTGGAATAAGCCAACGTAGTTGTCGTTTTCGAACAATGATTGTTTGAATAATTTGATTTTCAAGGTGGGGGCTAATACCCAATCGACTCACTTCTACTTCCGGTAATTCAGGCATGTTTTACTCTGATATGGTTAACATTTGATAACTGGGGCTAATTAAGTGATACATTTTTTTATCTATTTTCACTAAGGTTTTATCTACCAGTTGAATAAACTGATACTCGGTGGGCAAAACTTGCCCAGCAAACCAGAGCTTTACCGTTGAGGATGGTGATGGCGACTGCCAATTAGGACCTTGCTCAAATAAACTAACTTCTGCGTTGCCCCAACGTTCGACTAAGCTAGCAATCCTCTCATTGCTATACACCCCAGATATTGTGCGCCAGCCTTGTCCTATCCGTTCAACTTTTTCTCGGTCAAACTCCATGATGGTAATGGTCGTATTGGCAGGCACAAGAGAAGACAAATTTAGCACTTCATTGCTTCCATTATTTAAAAAATGACTGCTGAAATTAAATAGCATAATCAGTATTAACATACTGACAATGATGACATTGTTCCAAGCTCGTTGAGATAACCTAATCATGAAAAAATAAAGCCCAATAAATAAGTAATGGGATTATGACACAAGGTGTAAACGCAAAAAACCCGGCAGGTGCCGGGTTCTTAAGGAGACAAAAACAATAATTTACTTGATTTTGGCTTCTTTAAACAAAACATGCTGACGAATTTTAGGATCAAACTTTTTGATCTCCATTTTTCCGGGCATATTACGTTTGTTTTTATCTGTAGTGTAATAAAAGCCTGTACCAGCACTAGACACTAATTTTATTTTTTCGCGCATAATCTGTATCCTTAAACTTTGAAACCGTTGGCACGCATATCAGACAATACTGTATCAATGCCTTTTTTATCAATAATACGCATACCCTTAACAGATAAACGCAATTTCACGAAACGGTTCTCACTCTCAACCCAAAAACGGTGGGACTGAAGGTTTGGCAAAAAACGACGACGAGTCGAATTTTTAGCGTGAGAGCGGTTATTACCTACCGCTGGACGCTTGCCTGTAACTTGACATACTTTGGCCATGGCCTTTGTCTCCAAACAATCTAAAAAAATTTAGCTCTGATTCACAATCAATTTTAACCAATCTATGTGTCAGCTAACGCTATTAACAAGAGGGCGCATTTTATACAGTAAACGAGGGGTGAGTTCAAGAATAAAGTGCGGAAAAACAACTCTTTTGTACCTAACAGCTCAAATAGGCTATCTATTCATTGTTTTTTCGACTTTGTAGCGTTTTCCTCAAAAAAAAATTTACTTACGCATAATTAAAATTGATGTCTATTGTTTGTTTCTAAAATAGAAAAATGCTTGTTTTTACAACATAAGTATTTGACTTTTTTTTGATTTTTTACGATAGCCTTTATTTTAATATCACTAACTATTTTTAAGCTCATTTCGAACGAATAAGGCTATAATCTAAATCCCTAAATATTACTTTTCTACCAATGTTGAATACCCTCAAACCGACCAAACTCTATTGGCATCCTTAATTGATTTTAGCACCAACTACACTAATAATTTTCACACCGGTTTTAGACTGTATCTATCATAGGTTCTTCGATTTCCATTGTCCATTGTCCATTGATTCAAAAAACATTTACTTGATAGTGGATTTATCCAATCTAGTATAACGCCAAAGTTGTTTAATCTTGGTGAATTTGAATACAACTTCCATATGTAGGTATTATTTAGCAGCTCTTCCCTGATGATAAAAATGTCAAATGCTCAAACCGTTTTACTTATGTTCTAGCCCGGACAGCGGAACGATTATTGTTGCAGTAAAAATGTAAGGTCAGTTCTTAAAAGATTTCGCTGCATACTGCAAGTCTCTCCACCTATCAATCAGACTATTGTGGCAATGTAGACTTTCTGTCATTTCCAATATTCGCTGTTTGAGCTCTTAAATAATCAACCTAACTGCATCATCACACTTTAAAATATTTATAATTACATGCATCTGACTTGTATAATTGTACAATTTTTTAGCCAGAATAAGAGTTTTCAAATCATTCTGAAGCCATTAATGTCATCTACAGACTCAATTTGTACCGCATAAAAAATCAAAACGACGCAGCCTAACTGTAAGTCAAGACTCAAAATGGTATTTGCGTAAAATCACTGAATTTAGAGATTTAAGTTTGATTATTTGCAAGATGTTCAAATAGGTTTAAAAAATAATATTAAAACATGCAGATTAATGAAATATTAATACTTGATATATACTGTGTCGCTATTCCTCTATCTATCTAACTGAAAGGTTCTATGATCATCTCACTGTATCTGGGAGTAATGAGCAACAAGCTAAATTGAGGTGCTGATTTTCTCACTACGACCCTGTTTATTAAAAATAGCCACTAATTCATAACAAACCTCTCTGCGCAAACGACACCGCAACTCCGTCGCCAATCACAAAGTGATCAAGCACTTTAATATCCATTAAACTAAAGGCGTCAATGATTCGTTTGGTTATACTTTTGTCGGCTTTGCTTGGCTCTGCGATACCAGAAGGATGATTATGAGCGAGTATTACCGCCGCGGCATTATCTAGTAATGCTTGTTGTACTAAAACACGTGGATAAACAGATGCGCTATCAATAGTGCCATGAAACATTGGGCGATATTTTATGAGTCGATGTTGACTGTCGAGTAATAACATTGCAAACACTTCATGTCGTTCATCTCTTAATTTAGCGATTAGATATGCTTGAGTTTGCTCTACTGAGTTAAATGCATCGCTTTTGTCGAGTGTTTCAGCCATATATCGTTGGCTCATTTCCAAACAAGCTTGCAGTTGAGCGAATTTAGCCTGACCTAAACCTTTTGTCTGACAAAAATCATGTTCAGAAGCACCTAGCAATCTTCGCAAACTACCAAATTCCGAGAGTAGATTTCTAGCAATATCAATGGCACTATAACCTTTTACACCCGTACGCAGAAAGATGGCTAGAAGTTCTGAGTCAGTAAGTGTATCAGCACCTCTTGCTAAGAGCTTTTCCCTGGGACGTTCATATTTGGGCCAATCTGTAATTTTCATGCATCCATGCCTTAATGTTAATTATCAGTTGCAGTTTTGACGTTAATACTGTGCAAACTTCAAAATAAGCCTAGCAAATAGATGCTATTCCAGCCAATAATGTATTTTATGAGCCCAGCAACAAACCCAAAAGAGCCCATGCAACTCAAAAACACCAATATTATCCTAGGCGTTACTGGCGGCATTGCAGCCTATAAAACCCCAGATTTAGTGCGTAAACTTGTTGCTAAAGGCGCGAAAGTACGTGTGGTCATGACCCAGTCGGCTAAGGAGTTTGTCAGTCCATTAGCTTTACAGGCTGTTTCAGGCAACATGGTTTCTGACGATTTGTTAAATAAAGATGCAGAAGCTGCCATGGGTCATATTGAACTAGCACGTTGGGCAGATAAATTATTAGTTGCACCTGCAACAGCAAATTTTATAGCTAAGCTAACGCATGGATTAGCAGACGATTTACTGTCCACGTTGTGCCTCGCAACACCAGCACCCATAATTATAGCTCCAGCAATGAATCAGCAGATGTGGTTTGCAGATGCAACACAAGCTAATTTAAAAATATTAGAGCAACGTAAGATACAGTTTTTAGGCCCTGCTCAAGGGCAACAAGCTTGTGGCGATGTTGGCCCAGGACGCATGCTTGAGCCACAAGATATCGCAGATTTACTGGAACAAGAAACGATCGAATTATTGTTGACTGGAAAACGAATTACTATCACTGCTGGTCCCACTCGTGAAGAAATTGACCCCGTGCGTTACTTGTCTAACCATAGTTCTGGAAAAATGGGTTACGCCTTAGCTATCGCGGCTCAACAACTAGGGGCAACAGTCACCTTAATCAGTGGCCCTGTTAATTTGCTTCCACCGGCAAAAATACACACATTATCGGTATCCAGTGCACAGCAAATGCACGAAGCTGTGATGCAAACTATTCATAATTGCGATATTTTCATTGGATGTGCTGCAGTAGCCGATTACCGAGTACAACGAAAAAGCAATCAAAAAATTAAAAAATCTGAAAGTGAGTTAACACTTACTTTTATTAAAAACCCTGATATTCTTAGTGATGTGGCACATCTAGATAATGCTCCTTTTACTGTAGGTTTCGCGGCAGAGACACAAAAACTGCGCGAGCATGCGTTAAGCAAATTACAGCGTAAAAAACTGAGTATGATTGCTGCAAACGATGTATCTGATAGTACAATCGGTTTTAATAGTGAACAGAATGCGCTAACAGTATTTTGGTCAAAGGGTGAAAAAAAGCTAGATGTTGCCGATAAACAATTATTAGCAAGTCAGTTAATGCGACTAGTAGCCCAAAGATATAACGAAGACACTAACGGCTGACGCCACTTTCGCCTAGGAATCCACAATGCCAGCTACAAAACGTCCAAATCGCCGAGCGCAAATCCTTCAAGCACTGGCGAGTATGTTGCAAACAAATCCAGGACAACGTATCACTACAGCCAAACTAGCTGCACATGTTGGTGTATCTGAAGCGGCTCTGTATCGTCATTTTCCAAGTAAGGCACGAATGTTTGAGGGTTTGATTGAATTCATTGAAGAAACTTTATTCTCCCGGATCAATAAAATTATAAATGAAGAAAAAGACACTGCTACTCGCTGCCAACTTATATTGCATCTTATATTGGGTTTTGCTGAAAAAAACCCAGGGATTACGCGTATCTTGAATGGTGATGCTTTGATGGGTGAACAAGATAGATTAAGACAACGTATCGCCCAATTATTTGAACGCTTAGAAACACAATTGAAGCAAGTGTTACGCGAACGTAAGTTGCGCGAAGGCAAAACCTTACCTGCTGACGAAAGCATAATTGCTAACATGTTAATCTGTTTTGCCGACGGGCGTATTAATCAGTTTATCCGCAGTGAATTTACTAAAAGGCCTACCGAAAATTTTACCGAACAATGGCAGTTAATTCATAAACAGTTTTTTTCTTAAACCACGAATTTAATTTTATAATTTTTAAACAGTTTCGCCAAAAAAGTCACCTTCACCCAGTTAAAACGTTGCTCTTGGTTAACCAGAATAAGGCCAAAGTAATAATTCACTTTAACAAACTTAGGCCACAGCCTCCCACAATTGAAGGCTTGACTAACTTCATCACTTAGCTTGTGACAATTATTTTTAAGAAATTGGCTAAACTGCTTAGTACTATTAACTTCAGGATAAGCCGATTTAAAACTAGGTACGAAAT
>OOGD01000007.1_pt1 | contig 62704 bp, 48 predicted proteins | sample 1670381 | NCBI WGS metagenome assembly OOGD01 (sample SAMEA98146918, study PRJEB22522) | marine metagenome | biome: marine biome; feature: marine water body; material: sea ice | place: Arctic Ocean | collected 14-Sep-2015 | depth 1.3 m | reverse complement strand
ATGATGTTGTACCTGGTTTCTACATTAATAAAATTCCGCCTTACTGGGCTTGGTGATTAATTGTTATGACCTGGAACTGAGATACAATTGCTATAGAGGAACTAAGAAAGAAATAAGTAAGATTTGAAACAACAGCATCATCACCTCGGCTTCCAAATTCAGGCGCAATGACACTATAAAATTGGCACTGTTTTAGTGAAATCGAGTGAAATCTATGGTTTAACTAAGGTTAATTCACGGTGTTCTGTTTGAGTATTATTTTTTACTATGTACTTATTTAAACAAAGGGCTGCCTTATTTTAAATTGCGCTATAACCAACGACATGACTAAATAATACAGTGAATAAGGGTGGTTGGCGGGAGTACTTTTTTAGTTCTGGCTAGCAAAAAGAATTATGCCTGAGTCTTTGAGGTAATGATTAAAAATTATATTACTAAGGTTGTAATAAGTGGGCAATACAGCCATCGTCTGTGACCGTTAGAAAATAATCTTTATGCTGAATAAAGGTCCATAAGATATCTAGCTCCAACTTTCTCAACGTTTAAGAATTGATTGTAAACCTAAGCAATTATCTATTTATCAAGAGGGCTAACAACCAAAACCATCAGTTTCTAGCCCTTGTTTACAAGCCTTTAGCTAAAATAAAATCAATATTTCGAACTAAATTAAATCAAACGATTTAGATTTAACTTTTACTGGTAGAAGCTTCGAGGTCTGCGTTCAAACTGAGCTCTAAGAGTTCCTTATGTGCATCCTTCATATGCTGTGCCAGTTCGTGTATGTCTGGCATCAACTTTTGACATGAGATTAGACCAAAGTCGAGCCAGCCGTTATAACTTTGCAGTGTAATATTCAGTCCCATTCCGTGATAAGGGATCGAGACTGGGTAGGTACTTATCTGTTTGGCACCTGCAAAGTAAAGTGTAATGTTTGGTCCAGGAACATTGGATATCAGTACATTGGCAAACGGCGGTACGGAGTTTGCCATTCTAGTTCGAGTCAATGTCGAAGCAATGCTAGTCACCAGCCAAGGTGCACCAATTGAGGGGAAGTCAGTAGGCATGATGGCTTTGACATCAGACATCATTGTTTTGGTATGAGTGGAAGAGGCGTTAATTGCCTGGAGTCGCTTCAGCGGATCTATGATATTAGTGGCAAGACTCATTCGCGCGATGGACACTTGGTTGCTTAGCTCAGTGTTGCCTTCGGGGCGCACACTGACCGGAATAGCAGCTAACAAGGGCTCTTCTGTACTAAACCCTTCATCTTTGAAATAGCGATTCATACCTTCACCAGAAATTGCCATAACAACATCATTAAGACTGACATTATTAAGTTTAGATATTTTTTTACTGTCAGCATACGGGATAGAAAAACGTGCGAAGCTACGTTGATTGGTGATGGTAGCATTGAGTGGTGTCTTGGGCGCAAGCCAATTCATTCGATGCACACTACTACCGTCGGAAGACTTAGCGGGTCTGAGCATACCAAAGGCTTTGAGTGTTAGCTTTGGCAAATTTTTGGTCAATTTAATAGATTGGCTTATATTATGCGCCACACCTGATGCTGTGAGTTCGGCAATACCATAGTTATCGCCTCTAGCGGTTTCTCTTCGGCGCATACGTCTGTTCGCTTTACGAGGCACTGCTGACACATCCATAATGGCTTCCATTAACACTTGTCCGCCCATACCATCGAGCGCAGCGTGATGCATTTTAGAGTAGAGTCCCACATATCGGGTGCCCTTAGGTGAGTCTGAGGGCACAGGTAAACCATCAAGTATATGCATTTCCCATAGAGGGCGGCTTCGGTCAAGTAAGCTAGAGTGCAACCGAGCGACTAGTTTATCCACGCTACCTCTCGTCGCAGGCGGCGGTACAATGACATGTCGAATGTGGTAATCAATATCGATAGCCTCGTCCATAACCCAAATCGGGTTGGCGATATCAAATGGCATGTTGATCAGCTTGCGCTGAAAAATAGGCGCCATGTGCATACGATTTTGGATGTGAGTGCACACGTCTTGCATGAAATCACCTTCATAATCTGCAGGCAGCTCCAATATGCTCAAGCCACCAATATGCATTGGAGTTTCAGGTGATTCTAAGTGTAAAAAGGCTGCATCTAAGCCGCTAAGATGATCCATTGAATTTCCTTCAGGTTGTTGATAAACGTTTTGGACTGGGCGATGTTGTGTCGACTACTTAACATACCTCAATACCAACAATGACCAAGTGTGCATCCATTTAATATGAACATACGTTTTCCGTAACTTGGTTTCCCTCAATTCAGCATGAAGTGAGGGGGTTTGTTTACTATTAAATTTAAAGTACCGTTAATTTTCGTGTAAAGCAACGGCCGAACATCTGGGCTATGTCATTGAAAAACCTAAAAGCGCCATTTTGGGCGCATTGAATAAAGAGTGAGTAGAGGAAGGAGTAAGTAAGGGAGTAGGTAAAAGAATGAATAAATCGAACAATTCATTTTTTGCATAGCGACTTATTTAATTCGTTAAACATCTTTAACAATTTGCTTTTAAAAATTAGCTTTAAATGGTTTTATCGTACCGCGCTAGTATCTGTTGATCGGTGATAGTACCCCTTCATAAAACCTTACTACGGCCTAATAATACTCTGGGTCTTAACTTTAAAATCTCGACTAATAATAATTTTTCTGTCGATATAATCATTCTTTCTGCGATCCCTAAAACTCTCTGCTCTAAAGGTAGAAGTGCTGATAAGCGAGCCATATAAAACTGATAAACAGCTTCTTTAGCTGTAGCTAATACAGGACTGGCTAGAACCAGTTGTCCTTGGATGAAATAAGTATTGATATCGCCCAGAGACAAAATTATCGGTTTAGTTTGGGCTTTCAGCGGTTTTAAGGATCTTTTAGCACAAAATCGATTAATATTCGTTGCTGCATGTAAACCCATATCTAAGGCTATGCTAGCTTGTTTAGGTAGTGAGTTTGGAAGCGTGGCAGAATCCCCCGCGACAAAAACGCTGCTAAATTCTTTTGTTTGTAAATACGTATTAACTGCTAGCCCATTAGAGGTTGCCTGTGTATCAATGCCATCAAGATAGTCAGGCAATTTAGTCCCTGCAGACCAAATAGTTAAATCTGTCTCTATTGATTCTTTGTCATCAAAATGAATACTACATGATTTCACTTCAGTGATTTTTTTGTTGAAATGAAAACTAACTTGATAGTTTTTGCATTGGCGTAATATATCATCTGATAATTTTTCTGGCAGAGCCTGAACTAACCTCTCAGCCCTATCAATCACATTGAACTTCAGCTTTTTGTTGGTTGCATATTTGCGTAATAATTCACCCAACACTTCTACACCAGTGAAGCCACCACCGATAATATTAATATTGACTGGGTATTTATTGTTATCAAGTAGCGCTTCAATGTCGTTATGTATTTTTACCACATCATCGGCAGTGCGAAATCCATATGCATATTCGCTAGCGCCTTTAATGCCATAGTTTGATCGTGAATGACCCGATGCAATCAACAATACGTCATAATTGAGTATTTGTTCGTCATCTAGGGTGACGGTTTGTAGAGCGCCGTCAATGCTAGAAACAGTTTGGTTAATAAAGCGGTGCCCTAATCTTGTGATAATAGTGTCTAGATTTAAACTTAGGCTGGTTTCTTTTTTAACGTCTGACAAAATTTCATGGATGTTCGGTGTCCACTGAAAATCCTGCTTAGCATCAATGACGGTTACGTCATGGCTTTTACATAGCTTGCTTACAGCAGTGAGGCCCGCAAAATTAGCGCCAATAACTATAATGCGAGACTTTTTTCGATTGAGTGACAAAAGGAATTTCCTAAATAGTTAAAGACGTAAATTAATAATGGTTAGACTAACATTTAAATTGAATAACTACCCAGACAGCAATGTTAATTTAATTAAATACCTAGGTACTTTTGAATATTTACAATGGTTGTATGGATAACTGTCTAGATAACAATTGCAAATAAACTTATCTAACCTCAATTAACATTTCATTACGACGCCAGATAGGCAATGTTAAAGGGCCATTGTAGCCAGCTTTTACTGGCTCACTGATAGCCACGTAACCATTTTCAGTCATCCAAGTTTTAAGGATGAGGGTGTATTTCTCTACGTTACTGTTACTCAATGTTCCGCTAAACTGAATGCTAGCCACTTTATAATCTTTGAGCTCACTCAAGTATACTTCAGGGTTAGTAGGTTTAGGCGTTGTTGCTAATGTGAAATTTTTTGGCATCACGAAGGACATCATCGAACTGTCGGCACTGTCATTCATAAACACAGGTGCAGTCATCGATATTTCTGAGCCCTTTATTGCGTCATTTTTCGCGTCCCTTCTCACGTCTTTTTTCACTTCATTTTTATCGTTCATAATGACAGGTGCCGTCATAGAAATCTCTGTTTCCCCTTCATTATCGCCGGTAATATAGCTGAACAATGTTCTAAAAGCACTGTTACCACTTTCACTGGACATACTAGTAGACACCAATACCATTGAATCATAGTTACGCACTTCAATTTTCTGAGCCTCGTCTGCTTTTAGAAGAGTATAAGGAGCTGTTTCCACATCACTTTGACCCACAACTGAACACCCAGTCACAAATATTGATGTCAATATTGATAATATAAATTTCACTATAACCCCGTCCATTATATTTCTATTGCAAATTTATTTTTGGGTCGCGCGCCTAATCTAATAAGATATAAACAGGTTACGAACCTTATTTACTGTCTAAATCACACACTTTAAAACAAATAGCTTAAAAAGCGTAGAGTAATCCAAAAAAACCATTAACCGCAACGCTTCCGTCCACAATTGGACTATTTTTCACATCACTAGGTAGAGACTGCCAGCGTAAATTTGCCACCATATTCCATTGCTTGTTTATTTGATAATATCCGCTCAACGTGAACCCTAGCGCAAGCACACTGCCAGCTTCGTATTGAGAGTAAACAGAATTGTTTTGCTCGTCTGCATCGACACCAAAATAATAATCAGCATAATCAGCATACAAATATTCCAATTCTGCTCCAAGGTTAATCATCCACTCACGTTTTGGGTGAGTAAAAAGTGTTCTTTCCAACCCAACAACTGCGCGCTGCCCTTGATGCCTATTAGAGATATCTGTTTCCAAAGAAACAGATATCGTCGCAAAATCGAGGGTGTGACTATAGTTAACACCAAACATAAACGAAAAATCACGGTCTTTTATACCGTTCAGCTTATCGCTATCGTTAATATCAAGCTCATTAGGTGCCAAGTTTACACTCAATCCAATGGACGGCTCTCCCCGCTCAAATCCACTGAGTTTGTAAGCCAAAGAGGGACCACGCTAACTAAACCTTTTCCCCTCGAAAGTTATGATGGGTAATACCTTTATTTCTGTATCTGTTCCTAGGTATGGGTTAGAAGGAAAGATAGTCGCTACTCCAGCAGACCATTGAGCCAATAAAATCGGGCTGAACAATAGGCTAAAACTAAGTAAAGCTAAATATTTCATTAATATTCCGGATAATAAATAACGCCGAAATCATATCAAATAATACCCTTTAATCAAAGATCACGTAAACACAGCAGCAAACTTTATTATTCCAATTTACCTTTGTTATTCGATGTTGCTTTCATCCCCAATGATCTTGTTACCTAACCTGAACTCGAGTTAAGACGTGCGGTGCGACTAAAAATAATTTCAATAAAAATAGTAATTAAGGACGTAAAAACTGATTTGCTAAAGTATTGAATGCATCCAGTGCTGATATTATTGTGTTTATCGAGGCGAGCTTGTGAAGGAATAGCCAGCTATTGAGAGCAAGTGTACGAGCATATTAAAGTTTGAAACTCGCACAACTAAACAAAACCCGTTGGACAGCGGGTTTGTGCCATAAGCGGTCGTTGAATTTTTGATCAATCAACGTCACTGACCCTATCGATTAGAGTTATCAATGTAATGCACTAGTTAAGCAGAGTGTATTGCTGCTTACCTCTTCTGTAAAAATAGTGAATGGGTATAGCTGAGCCTCGTGGCACTCACTCGGCGCGGTTTGTAAGCGCAGGAGGCCCCTGTGGAGCAATGGGGCCTCCTGCCTTTAAACTTTGCAGATTCGTCCGAATATTTACATCAAATCGCGCACAAGAAGTACTGCGTGGCGACATTACTGTCGACTTTCCCGTCATTGGCCACCCACTTAAACGAGTCATGCCCACCGTTGACGCCGATGCACTCGACACTCCACTTCCCCGTTGCTTGGTCGAACTCAAAGTACTTCACGTTGTTCCCTAATGGACCTAGGCTGTTAAGGACGACACTGAAGGTCAGGTCGTCTTCGTCGGCATCTACCGCAAAAAGGAACTTTGGTCCAGGTTTCGATTCATTCGGCTGATCATCCAGATCACTCGGTACGAACCCATCAGGGCCGTCAAACGCAACGGGAGGGGTATTCTCCCCCAAGCCCAACGACGGCTCGTTAATTTCTGAACTTGCGCCAACAGTAACGTACGAAGTTGCCGAATAAGCGGCGCTGGCAGTAGAATTTTCGCCAGTGCTGACGTACGTTTTCGCCAATAGGTCACCTATAATATTCGCATCCGCGCCTACGCTAATGTAGGTGCCAGTAATGTTCCAGATAACACGGGTGTCTTTTGTATCATTGATCATGACGACATTTACGCCCGCACCAAAGCTTAAGAAATCACTGATATTGAAAACAAATACACCGGCATTGCCTCCAGCATCAAGCGTGATTGTTGTGCCCGCACTCACCGACAGTGGACCTGCGACTTCATATACTCCAGGACTGAAAGTCATGTCTGCGCCGATATTGCTAGGAAGGAGCAAGACGTCCGGCTCCAGGCCACTCAGAAAAGCTTGGGCATCGATAACGTCTTGTGTCAGCGGCGACGGCGTAGCATAAGTAGCCAAAGTTGAGCTATTAAAATAACGCCAATTAACATTTGCACCCGCGCCATACGTGGTGGCGGCACCAGACGAAACAGCGCCATCGACGGTAGAATCCGCACCGAGAGTAGTAGCGGCCCCAGAGTCAACATTGCCATTGACGAGTGCATTCGCGCCGAGCGTGGTGGCGGCTCCGGCCAGAGTACTGCCATGGACGATTGCACCCGCACCTAGCGTGGTGGCGGCTCCAGACGAAACGTCGCCATTGATTGTTGAATTTGCACTCAGGGTTGCATAAGAGCTGGCAAAGACAGACTGACCAAACACGTCTTTATTCATTACGTGCTCTACCTCCTCTAAAACGTCGGCCTGGGCCAACGGCAAGTAAACGCACAAGACACTGGCGCGCATCGCACCCACTAGCCATGGTTTTTTCATGATAATCTCTCCTTAAATAAAATTACAAATAAAAATTTCAGCCGTACTTTTGCCGAGTATAGGAAGGATTAATACCCTATTATCGCTCAATCTACTACAAGGTCCTAGTTACTTGTAATCGACAGGCTATTGTTAATGCTCAGCAGTTGAGTTTAGGTAAAATAAAACGACATTTTCCTAAAATCAAAATCTATGATGCCTCATATTTTCCATATTGACATCAATTTTGAATGCTCAAGGTAGTGAAAGTCGGCTATTAATCAGCCATTTTTACATAATTCAGAACAAGCGCTTCCAGCTGTTGTGCAAACAAGCTCTGAATATTGCTAATGATGGTGAACGGCTTTTATTCAAACAGACTTATCTGAGGCGGAGCTCGACTTTGTGGAGGACTAGATAAGACGACTTCATCATTCTTTGTATTCAGGTGGCTGAGTATCTTTTGGATCACCAATGCATATTCAATGGTTGGAATAAATAGGGCTGACTGTCCGGTGAATGCTCATTGGAGACAATCGCTGTGCGTCGCAAATGTGCCATTAGCTGACCTTCGCTAGCTCCCATATGAAATGTCACTTTGGACTTGTTGCTGACATTAAACAGTAAATTACTATGGATCTTGAAAATGCAGAAAAAGCTGGCATCTACCAGCTTTTTTATTGGTCAATAAATAGTTTTACTTTGAAAACTGCCTAAACAAAAAGCAAACATACAAAGGTAAAGTGAAAAATGGAGCCAACATCATAAAGGCCAGAATCGGTCCCACTATTTGGGGAACAGGATCTACTGAATTGATCAACGTATATCCAAAAAGGTAAGGCAACAACATATAGGCCAAGGCAAAAGCGCTAAATACCCAGACCGACGGGTTAGATTTTTTCAAAAATAAATAAGCCGAACCAGCGAACAGCATTGCCCAAAGAATGGATGGGATATTGATAAACATTGCAAGTTCAAGGTGAGATATGCCGCTCTCATTCCATACAATTCTCCAATATTCGGCATTAAACAATATGGAATGTACTTCACCCGCCATCAAAAGCTGCCATAGCTGCTCTGAAGGCTCCCGCATGTTTGATAACCAACCAACGAAAAAGGTAATCGTTGGTAACGTCAGCACACATAAAACAATACTCAATACTTTTACAAAACCTGTTGTTTTCACCATCGCGTTTTGTCCATCCCAAATTGCCAATGCTGTTTGTCGTAGTAGCCAGTTGGTTGACTCTTGATTAGTTTGTTGACGCTCGGTGTATTCTTCTGCCATATCACCAATAAGTACGTCACGGTATATAGGATTTGCTAATCGAGACAATAACCACGTAGCTACCCTGAGCATTGAAGTGCTTTGTTCTTCAGTTGAATTAGTACTGTTCATGAATCTCACCTCCTACTGTAAGTACAACGCCTTGCCACATGCTATCCATGGCTCGCTTAGCGTGTTTAAGTGCTGTTTTACCTTCGGCAGTCACAGAAAAAAAGCGTTTAGGTCTACCACCCCGCTGAGCTGTTGACTCTCCAAGTTTAGACACGACCAAGCTTTTTTTCTCCATTCGCTCTAGAGTTGAGTACAAAGCACCTAGCGCAACATCTCTGTCTATCTCAGCCTGTAAAAGCTGACGAATAGCTGCACCATATGCATTGGATTCTAATCGCAACAATGCGAGCAATACTATGTGTTCAAATTCACCTAACGTTTTTTGGTTCATAATTACCTCCTAAGATTTCCTACAATGTAGTTTTTAAAGGTGGACTTTGCAAAGCAAATTACTACATTGTAGTAATTTTAAAGCATACATAGGTATATCAAACCATACTCACCAAAATTGATGAGATTTTTCTATCAATGCTGAAACCTCATATCTTTAGAAATAAAAAGGAAGAAATCTGACTCCCAATGAAATAGGGAGAATGTAGGTCTACGGTTTGCTGGAACCAGACCTAAAAGATAGTGAGAACGAACGGCGGCAATTCGCTCATAGCCGTCAGTCAGTTTATTAGGCAAGCCTGAGTTTCAATCATTAATTCGTCGAATTTTTATAGAGTGTAAACTTTGGCTTTTCCTAGTTACAAACATTACATAGTTTGGGCTAAAACTAAATACACAAAATCGCGGGTTTCATGAGGTTTCAGTTTCAAACTTTAATATGCCCGTACAGCAGGTTTAACGTAGACAATCGCAGTAATAGCTGAACTGAACTGAACTGAACGGTATGGCTTATCCCGAGTTCAGGTTACCTAGCTCAATCAATTAAAACACCAGCATTGTGAAGTTTTTGATGAGCTAAAGTTAACGCTTGGGTACGGTCATATACAAAGTCTGCATCCGTCAGTAGGGTTTCAAAACCCAAGTGCATAAGTTTATCTTTGGTGCGGGGCTTATTCACCAGCATCACCACTTGTTTATCGAGTTCTTGTGCGTCTTTTATCAAATTTTCGATAGTCAGAGCGATAGTGTCATCTAAAAAAGAAACATCACTTAAATCTACAATTAAAGCATGGTGATCACCCAAACTTCCAAGCTCTCTGGAGAGGGCTTTGGATACGCCAAAAATCATAGTCCCACTTAAATAAAAATATAAGATTTGCCCTTGGGCTTTATTCAGCAGCGAGCGTTGCTCTTTATTGAGGGGTAATCGACCGTCAACATCACTTATCGCTTTAATATTTTTGGCTTGTGATGCACTGAGCTTTTCAATCGTAATAATATTCGCAATAAATACCCCAATCCCTACGGCAACGACCAAATCAACAAAGACTGTCAGCAGTAATACCGCGTACATGATGTAACTGGTTTGTTTGGATGTTTTATGGGCGCGTTTAATAAAGCTCCAATCCAGAATATCTATGCCCACTTTGATAGCGATGCCGGCCAGCACAGCGATAGGAATAACCGAGATGAGACCAGATGCACCAAATACAGCTACAGTTAATATGAACACACGGATAAGACCTGACAAGGCCGATTTGGCTCCGGTTTGGATATTTACCACCGTCCCCATGGTGGCACCTGCGCCTGGCAAACCACCAAACAAACCGGAGAATAAATTACCTAAGCCTTGGCCAATCAGTTCTTTATCTGATTTGTGCTCACTGCGCGTGAGATTGTCGGCAATGACTGACGTTAACATCGAATCAATACAACCCAGCATACCCAGCACAATGCCATCTAGTATCATAGTTTGTAATAATTCAGGGGTAAAAGTAGGGAATACTAATGAAGGCAAGCTAACGTCAATCTCGCCGATACGTTTGATATCAGGATCGGTCAATATAAAGACCGAAACTAACGAAATAACCACCAGCGCAATCAATTGTGGTGGTACCCATTGTTTAATTCTACGGGGTGTAAATAATATTAATAGCAGCGTACCTAGCGCCATTCCCAACTCCGTAATACTGATATTACTTAAGGTATCAGGGAAAGCGATTATTGCTCCGGTAACGCCGCCAGATGGGGCTGTGACTCCTACCGCAGGTGCAAACTGTATGATAATAAGTATACAACCAATGCCTGACATAAAGCCGCTGATCACGCTATAGGGCATCAAGGTAATGTATTTACCTAACTTCAATACGCCAAATAGTATTTGGGTGACCCCCGCAATCATAACCACCGTAAAAGCCATCGCTAAACCGGTTTCAGGGTAGCGCGCAACCATCGCCGTCACGACTGCGGCCATAATCACAGTCATAGGGCCTGTCGGCTCAGATATTAGTGTAGGAGTGCCACCAAATAGCGCCGCAAAAAAACCAATAATAATAGCCCCATACAGACCTGCTTCTGGCCCTGCACCTGAGGCTAAACCAAATGCGAGTGCCAAAGGTAAAGATACAATAGCAGCCGTTAAGCCACCTAAAATATCCCCTTTTAAGCTTTTTCGGTTAATGGTGTTAAAAATTTTCAAGCGATATCCCTTTTTAAAACTCGTTTTAATGGCTGTTAATAGCGCTTATGGCATATAGCAGCGTCGCTCAATATTTACTTTGATACCATATTTGTTGAATCTCGGTAGTCGGTTCAGGTTAATATTCTCTACAATTTTAAAGATATATAATTTACTATTTTAATTAATAAAGTTGAGCCGCAATAACATTTAATTTATCGCATCCATATAATAGAGCAATTTTAAATTGGGCCAATTACCACTAAAATATCTATCTAAGGTTGTGTAAATCAATGCTGTATTCTGAATCTAGTAATGAAAGATCTAAATGAATTACTTAACAGCAAAACTTCAGGCAACTAAAAGCAGTTTGTTTATTTCCAGACTTCGTGTTTGACCCAATCTACTTCCATAGTCCAGTTTTGAGTCATGGGGGAGTCGTTTATCTTTGCAAAATTTAGGATAGCGAATAACGGCTCAGGGAACTGGTCCTCATCCTTATTGTTACGGTACACTTCTACTCCATCAAGGCGGAAAACAATGTTATTACCAACCAATTCGACTGAGTAATCATGGTATTCACCCAGGTTAGCGGCTTGCACCAACATGAGGGCCTGCCAATCACCACCATCACAGTAGCCTAGGCTTGTAATTGCACGGGCTGCATAATGGTCTCGTCCACCATCACTGTGATGTTCAAAAATATCGATTTCACCTGATCCTGTCATCGGCCAGCATACCGTTTCATTGGCTTCTTGCACGGGAGGTTCATTGTTCAATGCGCCGAGCAACCACCACGCTGGAAACATGCCAGATTGACCACTATCTTCCACTTTCAATCTAGCTGTCCATTTACCTTTAATAAATTCTTTGCGGTTTTTTGAGGCAATTCGACCAGCCACGTATTGTGTATCGTGATGTTGTTGACCCTGTTTGTTGAGATTATCACAAGGACGTTTTTCACCCAGGTCAATCACACGTATTTTTAACGTTCCATTGCTGACTTCCCGAGTATCAAACTGATTATCTGGTACATAACATTGATCTTCGTTATTCACCCATATCATTTGATCTTGCCAATTTGCTGGATTAAATGTATCAAACTCATCTAAGAAGTCTACTTGCCAACCACTCACGATAGCGTCCTGCCTTTTTTGAACGGGCTCTTCTAGTGCGGTTTGGGAGCAGCCAGAGACGAAAACTGCTAGCGTGATGATGGTCAAGATATTATTCATATGAACTCCAAAATTTGCGTGGGCTATTATGCATAGGTTACTAATTAGTGGGTTTGATGCAAGAAAATGATGAATTTTATTTCGTCAAACCATTCGGGTTTGAAGCTATACATCTATAACTTAGAACCTTAAATAAGCGATATCAGTCCCCATAAAAATAGATTGAGAATTAAAGCGCTCCTCAGAAAACGTATCTTATATAACACGTATCGATTTTTGTACTCTAAGGATTAAGTTAGCTTGGACCAAAACTGCGACAGGTTGGAAAATGCTTCTATTTTAACAATCTAGTCAAGGTTTTTATCTGGGCTTTAGATAGGTTCTTGAACAACTCATCAAATAACTCACCATATAGCCGGAGTCTTGATAATAGGTAGATTTATTTTGGAAGATATAGTGGAATAATAAGAAGTTGAAATTAGGTAATAAATATTTGAGGTGAGGTGAATTAAGTAAATGAGACGATCAAATTTGAATGACCATCTCATTAGAGCTTGGATTAACGTTTATACGTTTTTATAAAATTAAATACTTGATTAGTCTGAATAAGTTAGTCGGTTAAACTTTTTCTGTTGAAAATCAGCATCACCAAAAGTGGTATTGATCATCATCAAACGCTTAACGAAATGACCTACATTAAGCTCGTCTGTCAAACCCATGCCGCCGTGTAATTGAATGGCTTCATCGCCAATCAATTTTCCATTACGACCAATCATCACTTTTAACGCTGCAATGTTTTTGGGCAAATCCTCTGCACCACTTTCTGCTGCACATACTGCACGGTACAAAATTGACTTCGCTTGTTCACCGGCCATAAACATATCAACCATGCGATGCTGCAATGCCTGAAAGCTACTAATAGCCACACCAAATTGTTTACGTGTTTTGGTGTATTCAATCGTGGTGGTGTTGAGTTTTTGCATAATGCCCATGGCTTCTGCACACAAAGCGATAATGACGTCACCCACCACTGCTTCAATCAGTGTGAAGCCGTTATCAACTTCACCTAAAACGTGATCCGCAGCAACACGTACATCGGTGAGCTTGATGTTTGCAACTAGTTGTCCATCCATCAGGCGGTAAGAAGTACGCTCTACGCCCGGTGCGTCAGTGTCAATCAGAAACAGTGTAATACCCGCTTCATCACACTGTTCACCTGAAGTTCTCGCTGATACCACCACTTTATTGGCGGCCATGCCATTAGACACCACTGTCTTTTCGCCGTTAAGGACAAAATCTGCTCCGTCACGTTTAGCTTGGGTTTTCACGTCGGCCAATTCAAAACGGCTTTGACGTTCTAAGTAGGCAAATGAACCTTGCAGTGAGCCGTCTATGATTTTTTCAATATTGGCATCTTGTAAGGCAGCGTTACCGCTTTTATTTAGCAAGCCACCAAACATTAATACTGTAGCGACAAATGGCTCAACCACTAAACCTTTACCCATCTCTTCCATCACTGCCATCACTTCAGTGGCACCGCCGCCAAAACCGCCATGGGCTTCGTCGAAAGGAATGGAAAGCCAACCAAGTTCAGCAAACATTTGCCAGTTAGCAGGGTTAAAGCCTAACTCACTCGAGGCATTAGCGCGGCGGCTATCAAAGTCATATTCGTCTCGCACAAAGCGCGCGACGCTGTCTTTGAGCATATTTTGTTCTTCGGATAAATTAAAATTCATAGTTAAAGACCCAATACGTATTTAGCGGTAATATTTTTCTGTACTTCGTTTGAACCACCGTAAATCGTGGCTGCTCGCCCATACATATAAGCTTGTCTCGCTGAGTGTCCAAAAGCGTGGCCAATGGTGTCTTCAGTGTCTTCACCGTGGATCACACCACTGTAGTATCCGGCTAAATCCATGTACATCTGCTGTATCGCTTGTTGAATCTCAGTTCCTTTGATTTTTAGCAATGAAGACTCAACGCCTGGTCCTTTGCCGTCTGCTGTTGAAGCCAGTACACGTAACTCTGTATATTCTAGGGCCATCAGTTCAATTTCAGTATTAGAAAGACGATTCTGGAAATGGGTATCTTCGCTAAGAGGACGTCCACCGCTCACTTCTTGAGCAAGTAAATCCCGTAGCTCGCGAAGTTTACGCTTGGAATCAGCAACAGCTGCTATAGAAGTTCGTTCGTGAGCCAATAAAGCCTTGGCATAAGTCCAGCCCTTCCCTTCCTCACCAATGCGATTTGCTGTAGGAACACGTACATTGTCAAAAACAACTTCATTAAGACTATGGTGATCATCAATAGAAGAAATCTTATTAACCGAAACACCAGGACTACTCATGTCAATCAACAAGAAGGTAATGCCATCTTGACGCTTGCCAGAAGAGTCAGTTCGAACCAAGCAGAAAATCCAATCAGAATATTGTGCGTAAGTAGTCCAAATCTTGGCACCTGTGACGATGTAATCATCGCCATCCAATTCCGCTTTAGTTTTTAATGCGGCCAAATCTGAGCCGGCACCGGGTTCTGAATAACCCTGACACCACCAGTCTTCGTTCTTTAAAATACGCGGTAAGAAGCGCTTTTTCTGTTCGTCATTGCCAAAGTCATAAATAACAGGTGCGACCATTTTCAAACCAAATGGCACCACATCAGGAATACCTGCTAAAGAGCGTTCCGTTTCAAAGATAAAGTTTTCAGTCACTGACCAGTCAACACCACCGTGTTCAACAGGCCAACCAGGAGCCAGCCAACCTTTAGCGTTGAGTCTATTTTGCCACTCAATTTGTGCGGCCTTATAATCGCCATCTCGTGCATTAATTCGCGCCGCTAGATCTTCAGTCCAATTCTCGGATAAAAATGTACGTACTTGATCTCGAAAGGCCAATTCCTCAGCCGAAAATGTAATATCCACTTAGTGTTTCCTCTATCAATTGTTCGACTCGAGACTAACCCCGAGTAAGTAAATACTCTACGCTCCTTCCATTCCCATGTACTTAGGGTAAAATGCCACTTAATGTGGTGAATGTGCCAAATTATGTAAGTAGAGGAATTTATTCACGTGTCTGAGATAATACCTGATGCAAAATGGCGAGTTGCACTATTGGTATTTAACGGTGCCTGGGCTTCTACGGTTTATGGCTCATTGGAATTATTTCACAGCGCTAACTTACGCCAACCAAAAGATCAGCAATTTCATTGCGACTTACTCAGTGAGGATACGCAACCGGTGCAGCTGTATGGAGGCCATTCGATACATGGTGATGCTGTTATTGGCGAACAATCTTATGATCTGATTATACTTGCCCATTACTGGGGAGATTTTGAAAAAGTTAAACAGCAACACCCTGAAATCCCACCTTGGCTAGCCAAACAATATGCTCAAGGTGCGCGCATTGCTGGAATTAATAGCGGCATCTTTTGGGCTGCAGAAGCGGGTATATTGAATGGGGGAAGAGCAACTACCTACTGGCGTCATCTAAGGGAGTTTCAACAGCGTTATCCCGATATCCAATGGCAAGCCAATCAAGCAAGTGTTGAACACCAAGGCATCTACAGCTCTAATGGACAAAATGCCTCAATGGATCTGAGTTTACATCTGCTAGAAAAATTTTGTGGTTCCTCACTTGTAGCCGGATTAGCTAGAGATATCAGCTCAGATAGTCGGAGAATTTATGATTTAAACCTGATTAATATCGCTGGTTTTAGGCAACACAGGGATCTGGGGATCCATCGTGCACAGGACTGGCTCGATGAGCATTACACTGAGAGTATAGAGCTTCAGTCTATCGCCAAAAAAATTGGCATGAGCAAGCGCACCTTCATTCGCCGCTTTCAAAAAGCAACAGGTGAACTACCGTCTCGCTATTTACAACGACTTCGAGTTGAAGCCGCAAAGCACTGTTTAGCTAATACCCAAGACAGCATTAAAACAATTGGAATGGGTGTCGGATATCGAGATATTAGTTCTTTCTCAAAAGTGTTTAAATCACTTGCTGATGTCACACCGCGAGAGTTTCGCACACGTCTTCGGCCAGCAAGTATTAGGAATACTTCAAAAGACGACTGAAAAAACGTTCAATATCTTTTAAGTTTCGACAAGGTTCAACACTGCCACACCAGGGCGAATATTCCGACATAATTGAGTCACCGCTGTCCCAACTATTGCGATGTTCCGGATTAAGCCACAACACACGTTTACTTTTACGAAACACCTTTTCCCAGATGTCTACTCGGCCATCGCCTTGATTATTTCGTGCATCGCCGAGCATGATAACCGTTGTCTTTTTGTCGATGCTCGCCAGTGCTTGTGACTGAAAATCCTCAAGAGCTTTAGCATAGTTCGTAGACAAACCACCCCAGCGTTTCATAATGTCTTCAAGGGCCAACTCAATGCCTTCGTGTTTAAACAATTCTGTGACCTCAATCATATCTGAGGCAAAAACAAAGGATCGCACTTTTGGCATAACATCTTGCAAAGAATAGAGAAACAATAAAAGAAAACGCGCAATAGAACTGACCGAACCACTGACGTCACAAATAGCGACAATTTTAGGGCGTTCTATCCGAGTCGCTTTCCAACGTGTATGAAATAATGCACCATCAAAAGCAGCATTGGCGGCAATGGTTTTACGCACATCCAACTGACCTCGTTTGCGGGTCAAACGGCGACGGCTATGTTGTGAAGCTAATTTGCGTGCTGCACGCTGCACCAAACTTTGCATTAATTTAAAATCAAGACGGTCAAGCTGGCTTAACTTTGCCTGCTGAAGATATTCCTCACGGTATTTAAGACCTTTATGTTGAGCATAAATCATATACTGCTGTTCTACATAGTCTTTAACTTGATCCAGCAGGCGTGCACGAGACTTTATTAGCTTACGCTGCTTTCTTTTTTGCTCAGGACTGTTTTTCTGTTCAAGACTGTTTTTCTGTTCAAGACTGTTTCTCTGTTCAAGACTGTTTTCTTGTTCAAGACTGTTACCTTTTCCGCGGATTTCAGCGCTCAGCGCATCATCCCCAAGGCGTTGCATTATTTTATAGGCGAAGTAATTTTTTTGAGTAAACAAAACAATAGAAGATAGCTTTTCCGCAGCCGCAGCCTGAATAATCGCCAAACTCATATCTTTTTCTTGGCTAAGAGCCCGCCCCAACTCAGAACTTACGTTAACTTGTTCAGTATCCGACTTGTCAGCTTCACTTGAGTCTGGGCTTTGTATGCTATTTTTGTTATCACCAACATCGTTCTGAGCCTCTAAAGACGCATCATTTTCTGCCTTTTTTTTTGTCTCCTCTCCTGTCTCTTTGGCTTTATTAACGCTAGCAAAATATAGGTCAAACAACTCTTCATAGATAGCTTGATCTACTTGTCGTTTAACCAGGGTCAATGCTAAGACTGATTTGCACGTTTCTCGATTCTCAAGCCCTAACAACTTGATCGCTTTTAGCGCATCTAAAGATTCGGCAGGCGACACCGGCAGACCGGCCTCACGCAATGCAACTATAAAGTTGGCAACAAAACGCACTTAGCGTAAATCCTTCAACAAAGCTTTAATTTCTGGCTCGACCAATTCGATATCATCCTGAAACTTCAGCAACAGATTCAATGTTTCTTTTACCCAATGTGGGTCCAACTCTTCAACGTTTAGTAAAAGTAGCGCCCTTGCCCAATCGATAGTTTCACTGACTGCAGGTGATTTTTTCAAAGGCATGTCTCTAAGTTTACCAATCAGAGCCACTATTTGCTCTCTTAACTGCGCATCAAGACCTTCAACTTGAGTTGCTAGAATACGACTTTCTAAGGCGGCATCAGGGAAAGGAATATACAGATGTAAACACCGGCGCTTTAGTGCATCTCCGAGCTCTCGCGTGTTGTTACTGGTCAACATTACAATAGGAGTCGAAACGGCTTTTACCGTACCAATTTCAGGGATTGATACTTGGTAATCTGATAACAGCTCTAACAGAAAAGCTTCGAACTCTTGATCCGCCTTGTCTATTTCATCTATCAGTAAGACCGCACCTTCTTGACTTTGTAAAGCTTGCAATAAAGGTCTAGGTTCTAAAAAATCCTGTGAATAGAATATGTCTCCAAAATCATGCAGACGGGCGATAGACTCATCTAAACCTCTGGCTCCTCTGAGCACATCGCCCAATTGCTCTTTCAGCACCTGAGTGTACAGAAGTTGTTTACCATACTTCCATTCATAAAGTGCTTTTGACTCGTCAAGACCTTCATAACACTGCATGCGTATCAAAGGAGCGTTGAGGTAAGCGGCTGTTACTTTGGCTAACTCAGTTTTCCCTACGCCAGGAGGGCCTTCAATTAGAATAGGTTTCTGCAAGTGGCAGGCCAAATATATTGAGGTGGCTACCGAATGACTACATATGTAACCTAAGTCTTCGTAACGGCTTTGAATAACCTCTGGGGAGGCAATTTTTTCTTGATGTTTTATAATCACTGATGTTTGACACTCAAAGGGTTATACCTGACATTATTTGCTTATGCTCCAACGAAATGCAATCCCTTCTCACTAGGAAAGCACAGACATTTCTTAAAAAGTTGGCATCAATACAACAAATCTGGCAACCAAAATTTATGTATTTATGCAGAGTATATTCGTTTTAAGTGAAAAATCGGTATCGTCCCCATCAACAAATTTGAGCTGTGCACTCAATTTTCACTGTTTGCGCACACTGCATTTTTTTTAGCTGGAGCCAATGATATTGAAGGGTCCCAAATTCTATCCCAAATTCTACCAACCTGACTTAGGTCAGGCCGCATACTGTACTTTTTATAATCACTCACAACAATGCCAGTGTCAGTTTGTTTGCCTACAATAAAGTTGAACACATAACCGCACTCCGCCCCCATTCGTAAATCAGATAACACAATATTTTGCTTTTCCTGTGTGACCGAATAAAATCCTTTAGTGAACCATCGTAGTCGCTGTACACCCCATTCATCTTGAATGTTATCGAGCAAAAAGTCTGACGAATTATAGACATTCAAACTCACATCAGATGCTGAATCAAATACAGAAACATATCCCTCGTAATATTCTCCATCTGACATGACTAATATCCTCCAAAGTAGCGTGGATAGGGGCGCAGGTGTACTCAAATAGTGGTTGAATTTTATCTGTCTATCGTTAAGTGCTGTTTCTACTTTTTGGTCTACATATGTTTTTGCTACCAAAGACCAACACACATATAAGCTGCTTATGATTAATGCAAAAAAGCACATTTTAGATGAGTTTTCATACTTAATGTTGGGTAACAAAACAACGATAAAAGCGAGCAATAGCGGTAAAGTATAAAAAGGGTCAATAATGAATAAATTAGATACAGCAAATGGATACTCAGTAATAGGCCATAACAATTGTGTACCGTAAACTGTGAAACTATCTAAAATCCCATGGGTAGACAAGCACAGAAAAACTAGCCAAAACCAATGTTTTTTATACACTATTGTGTCTTGATGATATTTACTAATCAGCCATACGATCAGCGGACTGATTAACAGATGCACCAATATAGAATGGCTAAATCCTCGATGATAAGTAAAAGCCTCGACTTCACCACCATAAGGCAGAAAAACATCTAGATCAGGCAATGTACCTAAAACAGCACCATAAATGGCGGCTTTACGTCCTACTTTGTTGCCTAAAACCGCATAACCAACGGCACTACCCAAAACAACTTGTGTTAATGAATCCATACTGACCTTGTAAACTGAACAGCTATTGCTTATCTATTACGCGTTAAGCATCAATTCTAGACCAGTTAAATCACCTGTTTTTTGCAATGGCCACAGGCTATTGCCCCACCAAATACTGATGTACTTGTTCTCTATCTGCTAATACAAACAACAGCACCACATCGCCAGGCTGAGCAAAATCCATTGCTATTTTTGCCCCTTTTAATGGGTCGGCAGCGTAGCAGATTTTTTCTGAGGAGATCGATTGACGATACAGGTAATCACCAACAATTTGCGGGACGTCACCTATCTGACGACCTCGTAAATAACGCTCTAATTCAGTAACGATGTAAAGACTGGCATCAAGCTCAGCGACCGCAGCCGTTAGGCTTCGAATTTCGTCATCACTTCTGTCCCCAGCATGACTGAACATGGCTATTTTACGTTTAGCCGGTAATTGATTAATGGTTTTTACCACCGCACGCATACTGTGTTCATTGTGAGCAAAGTCCACCAATACCTTGATGCCATTAATTTCATAGATATTGCCTCTTCCTGGGTTATCTTCAGCATTGCTACCGAAGTCCATCAAGCCAATTCTTATAGCCTGTGTAGGCAACTTTAAGGCTTTAGATAATCCCACAACACCTAAGGCGTTTTGTACATTGTGCTGAGCAGCACCATTAAGTGTCATAGGAACTTGCTCTAATGATGCAATGTTTTCTTCTTTATATCCCGAGACATAAATAATATGGTGATTACGTATGAACACTGCCGCACCACCACAACTTATTTGGCTTTGTATCAAAACATTGGATTCGTCTGTGCTGTACCAACAAATACTTTTATCAAGTTTTAAACCTTGCGCTATAACAAGCTCATTATCGGCGTTGAGTACTAAAATGCCTTGTTGATCCAACCCTTTTGCGACTACAAATTTGGTTTCTGCTAATTCTTCAACTGTGTTAATACCATATTGTCCCAAATGATCACTAGCAACATTGGTAATAAGCGCCGCATCGACTGAATCAATAGGTATGCCCCTTCTTAATATTCCACCTCGAGCGACTTCCAAGAATGCTATCTCTGTGCGCGAGTCTCTGAGCAACATTCTTGCGCCACCAGGTCCTGAATAATCACCATTGTCTATAATATCGTCACCCACACGAATAAAATCGGTAGAGGTGACACCCGCCACAAAACCCGCCGCTTTGGCAATGTGCGACGCCAAGCGCACACTGGTTGATTTACCATTTGTACCAGTAATAAGAGCCCGAGGGATGTCTTGATAGGTATGCCACTGGATATCTTGCAGCGCGGGCAACTCATCAATAGGCCACGTTTGTGATGTCTTGCCCATACCTAGGCTGATATCGTCATCATCAGTTATACAACTCACTTTATTTTTTTGCGCAGCTTCCATAATAAGAATTAGAGCAGGGTTAACCTCCTGCGCGAGTTCTTCATGTAATTCATTTAGCCGAAGCTGCCAATTCGGGACAGCTTCTCCTTTGAGTTCTGCGACACAACAATGCCAGGCTAACTCAGCAAGATCGCAGGCACAATAAAGTGCATCCATAGGGGCGCTAAGAGCTAAGTTCGCCCCTTCACTGTGCAGACGAAAAGTAGTTTGCTGCTGCCAACCAAATTGTGTTTGCAACGTGGCAACCCACTTCTGCCATTCATTCACCACCTTAATTTTGTCAATGCCTTCAATAAACACATCTAGGATACCACCGGGGTGATCCCACAACAGATTAGGGCCTGTTAAACGCCTCGCTTCGTCTAGTTCCAATCGCATGATTCGAATATCCCTAATCAGAATCTTCGTCATGCTCAACCACTAAACGCACACCACGTTCGTCATGCACCAACGACTCACCTTCGTTTAATTCAAACTTATGCTCTGTGTGTTCAAATAGTTTTTCAGGAAAATCTTCAGATGGTTTTTCATCATGGTTGTCTGTAGCTATGTCACTATTAAAATGCACTATCTGTTTCCAACAACGAGTAATATTGTCTCCCAGAATAATCAACAAATCTCCACTTTTACAATCTTTGAGACCTTGTTCAACTGCGTTTTCTTCGGATGGAATGACCTGAATATTAGCTTCATTGATACCAGCATCAAGTAATGTTTGTTTGAGCATCTGTGGCACTTCATCATGACTGCGACCTCTTCTGTCGTCGTCAGCCTTACAAATGAAGCTGTCAAAACCCTTGGCAGTTATGTTAGCAACGGCCACTACATCTTCATTGCGCCTGTCTCCTGGCATTGCCATGACAATGCGGCGTTTTCCGTTCACATCTAAACGTTTTGCTAAGTCAGTGATGGTAGCGATAGCAGCTGGATTGTGAGCGTAATCGAGTATTACCTTGAAAGGCAGCTCATCGTAAATATTGAGTCGACCCGGTGCTTGATAGAATGATGTGTTAAAAATCCTCAGGCCTTGGCGTATATTCTCTAACGATGTATCAAAACTATAGGCAATCGCTGCAGCAAACATCGCATTTTGCACATTATGCAAAGCCTTACCTTCGACCGTTGCAGGAATTAAATGCGTCCAAAGTAGCGGTATGTGTGCGCCTTTATCATAAATGGTGATCATATCGCCGTTGATGCCTTTTTCAAGCACGGCCGCCATGCCACCGCTGCGAATATGCTCGCGCACTAGGCCATGTCCCGAGTCCATCGTGACATAACAAATACGCTCGGCCTCACAAAAATCTGCCATCTGTAAACATAGATGGTCATCAGCATTAAGCACCACTACATCTTTTGCGACTTCAACCACCACACGTTTAATTTGCGCCAGTTGCTCTACTGTATCAATGCCCCTTTGTCCCAAGTGGTCAGCAGTAACATTCAAACAAGCCCCAACATTACAAGAGGTATAACCTAAACCTCGCTTTAAAATGCCACCACGTGCTGTCTCCATAATAGCAAAATCAACGCTAGGGTCACGCAGCACAATTTGTGCTGCCGTAGGACCCGTCATGTCTCCTTTAACCGTTAGATGTCCGTCAATGTAGACTCCGTCTGTAGAGGTCATGCCTGTGGTAAATCCAGATGCTTTCATAATGCTGGCTAACATACGTGAAGTGGTCGTTTTACCATTGGTACCGGTAATAGCAGCGATAGGAATGCGCGCATTAGTGCCCGCAGGGAACAACATATCGATGACTTTACCAGCCACATCTCTAGGTGTACCCTCGCTTGGCGCTACATGCATTCTAAAGCCCGGCGCAGCATTACATTCGCAAATGCCACCACCAATTTCTTTATAAGACTTACTGATGTCGTCTGTTAGAAAATCGACTCCACCTATGTCAAGGCCGATGGCTTTAATGGAACGGACTGCCATATCTCTGTTATCGGGGTGCACTATATCGGTGACATCTATCGCTGTACCACCGGTTGACAAGTTTGCTGTAGAGCGAAGAAAGAAAATTTGGTCTTTATCTAATATGGTTTGTTTGTTGTAGTTAGCCTCATCCATTAAACGTTCGGCTTGGCTATCTAGCTCCAATCGAGTTAACACTTTTTCATGGCCTATACCGCGGCGAGGGTCTGAGTTAACGATGTCGATTAATTCTTCAATATTACTGTTACCGTCACCTACAACATGGCCGGGTACACGTTTAGCAACCGCAACAAGTTCATTATTTACCACTAACATTCTGTGGTCATAACCTGTTATGAAACTTTCAATTAAAACAGCTTTACCAGTACCGTGTTTTTGCGCTTCAACGAAAGCCGTAATCACTTCTTCGTCTGTTGTGAGATTAATACTTACGCCTCTACCATGGTTGGCATTCAATGGTTTAACTACCACAGGAAAACCCATTTTATTTGCTGCCCGCGCAGCCTGTTTTTCACCGTATACCACCGTTTGTTGGGGCACGGGCAGACCTAAATCGTTGAGTAAGTTGTGAGTGTCTTCTTTATCGCAAGAAATCTCTACAGCGATGTGTTTAGTTTCGCTGGTAATAGTGGCCTGAATACGCTGTTGATATTTACCGTGACCAAACTGCACAAGACTATATTGGTTTAAACGCAACCAAGGAATATTTCGCTGTTCAGCAGCCGCCACAAGGGAGCCTGTACTAGGCCCAAATTCTTTACGTTGAGCCATACGTACAAAACCGCGTAATTCTTCGTTAAAATCAAAATCGTCTTCAATATCTGCTTTGATAATCTGTTGCACATCAAGTGGCATCAGGTGAGTTAATAAACGCATACCTAATGAGCCTGCTTCTAGCCCCACATCTCTTTGATGGTATTGGTAAACAACGTTGTAACAGCCTTTTTTCTTTAAGCTTCTAGTGCGTCCAAAATTGACCGGTGAACCTGCTAAGTTTTGTAACTCAAGGGCTACGTGCTCCCAAATATGTCCGATCCAAGTACCTTCGTCTTCTCTCAACCGTTTGAGAAAACCACCTTCTTCACCATATGAACAACCGTGACTTTGCAACGAAGGTAAAGCTTCTACTAATCCATCAATAAACCCTATGCCTAATTTTACTGAAGGCCACTGCTCTAACTCACCGATATCAATTTGGTAACGAATAACAGGAAAGTTAGCGTATATATTGGGGCCGACATATACATTTTTATTGAGAATTTTCATAGGCCAAAGATTCCTTCTTAAATTTTATCTGGATTAGGGACGCGTTGAGAGTGTGTAGATAGATCAAACTGAAACTAACTTATATAAAAACTACCATAAGCGCCAATGTTTTAATATGTTATGAATAATTGCTTGTATAAAATGGGCGAGAAAATTGCCGCCCATTTTTTAAGAGGGTTATTCTATGAAGGCTTTACGATCGTTGATGTTGTAACGACTTCCGTTAGCCAATATATGCACTTTTAAATTTAACAAAGTAAGTGCATCACCGCTGCGTGCTTCAGCCATAGATGAATGTTCGATATCCGAAGGATCGATTACCGTTATTGCGCCACTCCCCACTACAGTAAATTCATTGTCACCGTCGATAAAAGCAGCGGTATCTTCGTCTAGTCCTAGACCAAGTAAAAACGGATTGTAAGACACTGCACTTAACAGACGTGACAATCTGTTTCGTTCATTAAAATGTTGGTCGACCACTATAGTATTAATCAGTCCCATACCAGGTGCTAAATTAACACCGTCTTCAGTAGGCACAATGCCGGTGTTACCACCCGTGATCATATGTTGCGACACAATTGCAGCACCAGCAGATGTGCCTGCTACATGAACACCTTGAGCATTGAGCTTACGAATAGTTTTGGCTATAGGTGTGCCTCCAAGAATAGTCGACAAACGAAGTTGATTACCCCCAGTAATAAATATGCCAGTACAGCTTTCAAGCTGAATCACGTACTCTTCTTTTTTGGCATCATTACGGTCGCTAATAGGCAACCAATGAGTATTACCTGCACCTAGTTCTTCAAATAACTTTTGATATCTTTCACCAGTATCTTCTAGTTGGGAAGCGGTGGGTACAATGCAAATGTCAGCTTCACTGCCGCCGCATAATTCAACAAATTTCTTTAAAATTTCAGGATTATTTATTTTTTCTTCAGCACCACCGATAGGTATAACATAACCACGTTGCTGACCTTTAATTTCTGGAGACGGCATCTTTATTCCTCAAACGTACCTTTCTTAACAACTTTTGTATTGTAGATATGCCATATACCTTTAGCCATGACATGGCTTATGCGGTTTTGTTTATCTAAAACGATTAAATCGGCATCCATACCGAGTGCTATGCGACCTTTAGTTTTAAAGTTCATTAGCGTTGCAACATTGCTTGTAAAAAAAGCTAAGCAATCTTCTATCTTTGTTCCTTGGTCAATCAATTGGTAAAAAACATTCGTCATAGCGATAGAATTAGCAAAATCCATTTTTGTCATGTGACCCTGTTTATCAAAATTTGGCAAACAACCACCGCCATCAGAACTGATGGTCAGTTTGTCTTGTGGGTAATCACTATTGATAAAGCGTAACAGCGCATCCGCTGGCTCATAGCCAACATCCCCAGTTTCAAATGCGGTGACATCAATCCAACAACCCTGCTTGGTTAACTCGCACGCTTCTTCAAATAATTCTCTGCGCCTGTTTACATGTGTAGGGTTAAAGGTCTTAGCGGGTATCTCGGACTGTGCTAGTGCCTCACGCACTAACTCTAACCCACGCTCTCCATCACCTAAATGCAAATGCACAATTCCCGCTTTACCGGTCATCAAACGTGAGACATGAGCTTCTGAAGCAACTTTGAGTAGTTCATTGAGTGTGGGTTGAGACGATCGGTGATCACTAATGGCCAATTCACCTACACCAACGATTGGCTCTATGAATACGATATCGGTCCTGATAGATCCGGTCAGTGTAGTAGGCGGAAGATGGTAACCACCAGTATAACAATAGGCTGACAACCCTTCTTCACGCAATGAATAAACTTGTGCCAGTAATGATTCAGTGCTTCGAGTGATATCATCAGTACCCAACAGACCAACAGCAGTTGTAACACCCGCTTTAGTAAATTGACTTAAGGGCACAGCGGGGACACGAGTAGAAAAACCAGCTTCTCCCCCGCCGCCAGTAATGTGAGTATGGGCATCGATAAAACCAGGAATTAGCGCTTGGCCTTGCAAGTCTAGCTCGTCAACAGCGAGTAGTGAGTCTAAAACAGGCAGAACATCCCCGATATACAGGATCTCCCCACCACCAATCACAAGATGTTTAAGCCCAATTGAATCTGGAGCATAAACGTTAGCATTTTTAAGTAAAGTTATTGAACTAGCTGAGAACACTGAATATACCGACATTTAAAAGAAACTTATTCTTATAATTTTAAAACACTCAAGGCCGCTTAGCAAAGGCTTTGTCAGCTTAATCAGAGGGTAAATGAAGATACAGCCTATTGGGTTGACTGCAATTGCGGTCAATTAAGCTTAGAGAGTTTAGTATGATTAAAATTTACTTCAACTTATGGTCTAAATTTTCTGATGCAATCCTCTTTATCATTATTTATATGTCTTTCATTAGCTAAGCACTGGTCAATACATATTCATCACATATTGGACTAAAGGACTAGAGGAGTTGAAACAACGTTATTTGCGTACAGGTTATTTTTTCCAACAAGCGATAAATAGAATGGTGTTATTAAATCGAGAATATATTGATGATCGTCACAGGTATCAAAATGTCATTAAAAAGATTGGAATCGAAGCCTTAAATTAAAATGCAGCACTTGCAGTTACATAAGTTGCAGTTACAAAAATGAATACGTATCAAATACAAGTTAGCTAAAGGGCTGAATGACCCGATTTAACATTTAATAAACCAAGATCTACCGAGCTTATTAAAATTAAAACAATCGTTCTATGTTTACATAATGAATACAAGATGACTTTAATATGTTTGTATCTTATGGTTACTAGATGACCAGCATAGATTTTAAAAGCACTCAAAGACCTAGCTATAGTATGGCTCAATCGAAGCTTATTCAGGCTACATTAGATTCTTTGATGGAAGAGGGTGTTGATGGCTGTTCTGTCCGAAAGATTTGCGAGATAGCAGACATGTCAGTTGGGCTGATTAATTATCACTTCGGTACACTTAATAACCTCTTGGCTGCTGCATATTTAGACTTGGCGTTTTCTTTGATGGATGAGGCCATTGTAAAATCACAATACACCATACTTCCAAGGCAACGTTTATCTATTTTTATAGAAGAAACCTTTAGTGATTCGGTGATGCAACGAAAGATACTCCGAGCTTGGGTGGTGTTTTGGGGAATGATTGACATATCTCCCAAAATCAAAGACGCGCATGATTCGTCTAATAAGGCATTTCGAGTATTTCTTGAACAAAGCTTCTTTGAGTTAGACCAATTGTATCCCGTCAAACCCTCTCCACGACTTGCCGCTATTGGGCTTACTGCAATCATTGATGGGTTGTGGCTGGAGTGGTGTTTATCTAGCGAAACCTTTAGTGCAGATGAAGCAGTATTGTTGTGCGAACAATGGGTGAATACTGCTTGGAAATAGGCACGATTAGTTATGTTGAGCTAGTATCTTACGAGCTGCCATGGGGTCGCTTATCGATACACAATAGTAAAGATGGACGACATTCGTAGCAAATAGAAAGTTTTGTAAATTGGGTAATGAAAATATGTAATGAGTCGGATGATGTATAAAATACATGATGGCTTTATAAGCGAACATTGCATAATAAATCATGTTAGTTGTCATCTTCGAATCCCAACAATATCCCCAAACACATAGGAGCACTTGATGAATATGTAACGTTATGTAATCAACCTTATCTTCTGTTTGAAGCCAACAATCTTAGAAATGGGAGGTATCAAAGACTCTCTGAAATTAACAACTAAGCCAGATAAATATGCTGTCAAAACAAACATGAATGACTGCTGTATAAAAGTCAAACAGCGATTTTTAGATTGACCTCATATCACCAGAGTAGAAAATTAAGTTAACTTTTTTGGCGTCATCTTTTGCTCACACTTACCCCCTGCTTGCTAGCTAGGGTAAAATTGAGTAACCAAACATACGGATAAATCAAGGATGCATTTTATTTTTCCTTGACTCACACGAGGCGATAAATTTATGACAGCCAGAATTATTAACTATGAAAAAGTTGAGGTACCGTTTCGGAAAAATCCTTACAGAACCCACCCCTCTTCCACTAGATTAAACGTCTCCAAACTATTACCGTCGGTGGCCTGCACTTAGAGGGGTTACATCTGGCTTAAGTTTAAAATCTGAGCCAAAATCGGTAAGAGGATGAAATTTCATCGGCATTGTCGTATCAATATTTTTTAATCGAGTACTGTAATCATTCAGGTATTTGTCACAGGCTTCTTGCCCAAGGAACACTGGTGAATAGGCTACAAAAGCTGGCAATACCTCAAATCCTGTATAAAATAAGGTACCGTTGTGAAGGTGCCATAGAGCAACGTTAATATCACCCATCACACCATCTGGTTCAAACATTTCAGGATAAGCCCCACAGCTTGTCACAACCATAGCTTTACGGCCTTTGAGGCCTCCAGTTTCATAGCGTTTTCCAGCTCCATAAACTACAGAATTCACGAACACACGATCAAACCATCCTTTCAAAATTGCTGGTGTTGAAAACCAATAAAGAGGAAACTGTACAATGAAAAAGTCGCACCAGAAAATCTTTTCCAGCTCAGCTTTAATGTCCTCAGGCAGTGCATCATTATCAACTGCAAACTTTTGCTCACGATCATACTGCAGGCGCTCAGGGAAGCGCCGAATAGAAAAATCATCCGCACTAGCCACCGGGTTAAAACCCATTTTATAAAGGTCAGAAACCACTACCTCATGCCCTTCAGATTTTAGGGTTTCAACTCCCCTTCTATGCAATTCTGCTTGAAATGAAGCGTCCGGCTCCGGATGTGCATATAAAATAAAAACTTTCATTTTCTCTCCTCATAAAACTCATTACACAGCAGCTAAAAAATCAAAAAACATACACAAAAATTATCAATCAAAGCCTTATGGCTAATAAAAACAAATGGTCAAGCGCTGTTGTTCTTAGGCTACTCTTTATGTCATTAATCGATAGACAAGTCATAATCAGGTTAAATCTCGAGCTATAAAAAAAGCTTGAATCCCGTTCGAAGGAATATAGATTTAAATCGGAAGTCTTTTACCGAAAGCGTGCAAAATATATACACTCGACCTAAACGTCATCAAAGCTGATCATTGAAGATGAATATTTGAATAAGAGTAAACAGTCTTACTAAATGCATTTATCAAATTATCCATCCATATAGCGATGCAAGAATAGTGCACATACCTTATCTGTGCAACAGGCTTAAAGGCGCCTGAGTTAACAGCAGTTTGTTCGTTGTAACTATCGATAAATAAGACTTTTTATCGAGGTGAGAAATATTTTTTACTAATAAAATCTCGCAGGTACTCTGTCTACAATAATTAGATAGGCTCGCGCTGTTCTGAACTAAGCGAGTATTTGTTACGTAATAATTCTTGATCAAATGCCACACGACCACCAAATCTAACCCATAAACGGAGGATTTTTATGCAATACAAAGCACCCGTAAACGATATCAAATTTATTCTTTTTGATGTTTTAGGCGCTGACAAGCTCCATGAGCTAGACAAATACAGCGAAGCCACACCCGATATTATTTCAGCCGTCATCGAAGAAGCAGGAAAATTAGCTACCGAAGTTCTGCAACCAGTCAACAAAGTAGGTGACGAGCAGGGTTGTCAATACGACCCTCAAACGCATAATGTTACCACTCCAAAGGGCTTCAAAGAGGCTTATAAACAATTTACTGAAGCGGGATGGGCATCACTAGATTCTCCAACAGAATTTGGTGGGCAGGGCTTGCCACACACCTTAAAGTTTATTGTGGACGAAATGGTCTGTTCCAGCAATCTCTCACTCGGCATGTATTCTGGGCTCACCCATGGTGCTATCAGCGCCCTTTATGCTCATGGTTCAAACGAACTGAAAGCCACTTACTTAGCCAAACTTATTAGCGGACAGTGGACTGGCACCATGTGCCTGACCGAACCACAATGCGGCACAGACCTGGGCTTAACACGTACCCGCGCCACCCCACTATCCGATAATAGCTACAGCATTAAAGGCACCAAAATCTGGATCTCCGGTGGTGAACACGACTTGGCAGAGAATATTATCCACCTAGTACTGGCAAAACTGCCAGGTGCGCCAGACACAACTAAGGGTTTATCACTGTTTTTAGTCCCCAAATACCTACCCGGAGGTTCAGAGCGTAATCCTGCATTTTGTGGCGGGCTGGAACATAAGATGGGCATTAAAGGCTCAGCAACCTGTGTCATGAACTTTGATGATGCGAAGGGCTGGCTTGTGGGGGAGCCCAATGATGGTATGCGGTCCATGTTCACTATGATGAATGAAGCGCGACTAATGGTCGGTATGCAGGGACTGGGTATCGCAGAAATGGCCTTTCAGGAAAGCTTAAGCTTTGCCCGTGAGCGACTGCAGAGTCGCTCCCTCAGTGGTCCCAAAAATCCTGACGAGGCGGCAGACCCAATTATTGTTCACCCCGATGTGCGTCGCATGTTGATGCGTCAAAAAGTCCTTAACGAGGGGATGCGCGCCCTAGCACTTTTCACTGGGCATCAACTCGATTTGTCTGTAGCCCACCCTGACGCCACGGTGCGTGAGGGAGCAGATGACATGGTGCAGCTCCTTACGCCAGTCGTGAAATCATTTCTCACTGACGAAGGCTTTAATAATGCTGATCAGGGGCTTCAGGTACTTGGAGGTTCGGGCTTTACTACCGATTGGCCATTAGAACAGCTGTTGCGCGACAGCCGTATTTCACGAATTTACGAGGGTACCAACGGAATTCAGGCTATGGATCTCGTCGGTCGCAAGCTCGGCCTGAATCGAGGTCGACTCATTGGTCATCTACTAACGACACTGAATGACTATGTCAAAGGAAACGCCTCACTACCACATCATGACGCACTTGAAGTTGCGGTTAAGTCTTTGGAGAAAGCCACCCAATGGATCGCAGCAAATGGCATGAAGGATCCCGAACAGGCGGGAGCAGCGGCTAGTCCCTTCTTGCGCCTCATGGCACTGACGGTTATCGCCTACATGTGGTCAAGGATGGCAGCTGCGGCGAAGGAGCAACTGAATGCTGGCGAAGGTAACACTCCGCTGCTAGAGAGCAAGTTGGTTTCGGCGCAATACTACTTCGACAAACTGTTGACCGAAAGTACATGGTTGCTGGCTGATATCACCAGCGGAAAAGACAGCATGATGGCTTTGACAGACGAGCAGTGGTAACAGCGGTATTGGTTCGCTGAAGACTTACCCGATGTCACCCGTTAAGTTCTGTTGAGTTTTATTTCATTGTTGTGGCGCCTACAGTTGCAGAAAGACAGTTAGGCGCCCTGTTTTTGCAGGGGTTTAAAAATCTAGCAGGGTTCAATTATCACGGACTTTATTTAAGCTTAAAAATAGAGCTCTAAATAAAGTGTCTTAGACCTGAGCCGCAAGGCGACTCAAACATTTGATAATTTATCGTAACTTATATCAGCGGTTTGATTTTGTATGCCTCGTTTATGAACTTAAATGGTAATTTCGTCACAAATATTAATCTGATAGAAATCACTTCACCAAAGCTTGTAGATACCAGTTTAAAAAGCTTTGTTGAAAACGTTCCATTTCAGACAAACGTCCTGATTGATAAAACCTTGAATCCACACCTTTTTGATTATTCCTAATAATGGTTTTATCCGCTTGGGTGGTCACGTCCCAAAGCCATGTGAGTTGCTCAAGTTGATAGTCTTTCCCTTGCACTGCAGATTCATTTACAAACCAGAACACATCACAGATACATTCATCTGCAGAAATAGGTAAAAAACGGTAACCAATCATATGATCGTCGTAAATTAAAAAATAGCTCAGGGGTCCAATCATCAACTCAGAAGCCCCACCATCATAGCCTTGCAAAGTTCCGAGCAAAGGTGCAACAGTCTTGCCACCTAGACTTCCACTAAGTGCATTACGAAGTAAAGGATTTCTGTCGTATTGATAACCTTCCTGCCCTTCTTCAGCCAAATCAAAATAACGATTAAACTCTGTAAATTTTGGGTTACCTTGATTCGCTTGTGAAAAATTTTCTTTGGCTTTTTGAAACATCTTGGGAGGCTTTGCCATAGCGTGAACTTGAGCAAATTCTTGATGAGATGGTGCACAGTGATAACACTCTTGATAATTCTCAACCGCTAACTTCCAATTTGCAGGAATGCGATATGACTTCTTTTCAGCCAGTTTCATACTATGCATGCCGAATAGTTCGAAGGTTGAATTAAGATCTTGGCGAAGAGAAGCAACACTTGGTGGGTTTTCACTTAAACATACAAAAATAAGCCCGCCCAAAAGCTCAACGTTTACCTTATGCAAGCCATTATCTGAGAGCTCAAAATCATTAGGCATGTTACGAGCAGAAATTAACTCTCCATCTAAATTATAATTCCATGCATGATATGGACAAGTAAGAGATTTTTGCGTGCCAGATTGTTCGAGGCAAATTTTTGAGCCTCGATGACGACACACATTTATATGGGCTTTTATCTCACCTGCAGTCGTTCGCAAAACAATGACTGACTCAGTATCAAACTCAAAAGTAAAATAATCACCAGCAATGGGAATTTGTGACACATGCCCAGCAAACAACCAATGTTTCAAGAATATATTGCTTATCTCTGTAGCATAGATATCAATGTCTTTATAAAACGTTTGAGCAAGAGAGAATCCCTGTTTCTGTTCAGCGACAAGCTGTTTTATTTTATTTGATTGGTTTAGCGCCATTGTTTTCGGTTAGTCTACTTTATCTGTGATTATTGACAGTATTGAACGAGTGTTCAATACTGTCAATAATCACACAGCATAATTTTTTGGGAATACAGATGTTAGATGCAATTATCATAGGCGGTGGACATAACGGTTTGGTGTGTGCCAACTATCTTGCAATAGCAGGTAAAAAAGTACGTGTTTTAGAACGGCGCAATGTGGTGGGTGGAGCTGCCGTTACTGAAGAATTTCACCCAGGCTTTAGAAATTCAGTGGCTGCTTATACGGTAAGTTTGCTTAACCCTAAGGTTATTAATGATCTACAGCTACACCAAAACGGCTTAAAGATTGTGCATAGAAAGGTTAATAATTTATGGCCGCATGATAACGGTGACTTTCTAGCTTTTGTTGTAGGCTCTGATAATTTAAAGGCCGAGATAGCGCGTTTTTCTAAGACTGATGCTGATGCCCTAGATCGCTACTTTAGAGACACAAGCATGGTCGCCGATATTATTCGCGACTTTTTACTGGAAACACCACCCAATGTTGGCGGTGGGATCAGAGACATTTTTAAAGCAGCAAAGTTTGGTAATCGCTTGCGAAAATTACCCATCGAAGACGAACGTATTGTGTTAGATATCTTCACAAAAAGTGTCTCGGATTTTTTAGACTTATATTTTGAAAACGAGTACGTCAAAGGTGCATTTGCTTTTGATGGTATTGTGGGAAATTATGCCGATACTCAAACTCCCGGTTCCGCTTATGTTCTCATGCATCATGCTTTTGGTGAAGTCAACGGCGAAAAAGGGGTTTGGGGTCACGCAATTGGAGGTATGGGTGCCATTACTCAAGCTATGGCAAAGTCAGCTATGGACAAAGGTGTTGAAATCGAAACCGATGCAGCAGTAAAAAAAGTGTTGGTGAAAGATGGCAAGGCATACGCTGTATTACTAGAAAACGGCGAAACCTTAGAAGCTAAAGTCATCGTCTCAAATCTCAACCCAAGCCTGTTGTATAACCAACTGGTTGATCCAAAACATCTTCCAGATGATTTTGCACGGCGCATGAAACATTACAAAAACGGCTCAGGCACTTTTCGTATGAACGTGGCGTTAAGTGAACTTCCCAAATTTACCTGCTTGACGCAGCAAGAACGCGCCAGTGCCGAACACCTAACAGGTGGGATCATTGTAGGTGCAACATGTGATTATATTGATCAAGCCTACCGTGATTCAAAACAACATGGCTGGTCTAAAGCTCCCATTGTGGAGATGCTTATTCCTTCAACACTTGACGATACCTTAGCGCCTGAAGGACAACATGTGGCCAGTTTATTTTGCCAACAGTTCGACCCAGATATCGATTGGGATCTGCACCGTGAGACAGCAGCAGATTTAATTATTGAACAGATCGAAAAGGTTGCACCAGGTTTTAAGCAATCGGTGTTAGGTCGCCAAGTACTCAGCCCACTAGATCTCGAACGTATATTTGGGCTGACTAAAGGTGACATCATGCACGGTAACATGAGTTTGGATCAGATGTTTAGCACCAGACCATTATTAGGCCATGGCAACTATCGCTCTCCTATAAAAGGATTGTATATGTGTGGTGCTGGGACTCACCCTGGTGGTGGCGTAACAGGTGCTCCAGGGCATAACGCAGCTAGAGAAATCATAAAAGATAACTAGTCGTTCACTTCAAATAGTGATCTTTATCGCCAATACGCAATAAAATACTCTAAGAGCAGGTCTGTTACACTCCAACAAGTACCTCTCATTAATAACAAAGAGGAAATTATGAGTACATATCAAAAATCACAGGATGCAATTTCTGCCCTGACACCAGAACAGTTTCATGTCACTCAAGAAAATGGCACTGAGCGCCCTGGTACCGGTGAATTATTAAATAACACCTTACCTGGTATTTATGTAGATGTGGTATCTGGAGAACCTTTATTTGCCTCATCTGCCAAGTATGAATCAGGATGTGGCTGGCCTAGCTTTACCAAGGCCATAGACCCAGTTAATGTCAATGAAATTACTGATAACACCCTTGGCATGACTCGCACTGAGGTGCGTTCTTCTCATGGTGACAGTCACCTAGGCCATGTATTTCCTGATGGGCCTAAAGACCAAGGCGGTCTGCGTTATTGTATTAATTCTGCTTCACTGCGTTTTATCCCTCGGGATGAAATGGCAAACAAAGGGTATGAAGCTTATTTAGATCAAGTAGAGGAGATTTAGTCATGGCAAATGAACGCGCAGTATTAGCTGGTGGTTGTTTTTGGGGTATGCAGGATCTTATTCGTAAAATGCCTGGGGTTACATCCACTCGGGTCGGTTACACGGGTGGTGAAGTGCCAAATGCTACCTACCGCAATCATGGTAACCACGCAGAGGGTATTGAGATATTATTTGATAATGAAATTATCACTTATCGACAACTTTTAGAATTTTTCTTTCAAATTCATGATCCTAGTACACAAAACAGACAAGGTAATGATACCGGTGCGTCTTATCGTTCAGCTATTTATTATGTGTCTGATGAGCAAAAAGCAGAAGCATCAAGAACTATTGTTGATGTAAATGCCTGTGGTTTGTGGCCAGGGAAAGTTGTGACTGAAGTAGAACCAGTCAGTGATTTTTGGGAAGCTGAAGTTGAACATCAAGACTATTTAGAAACACGTCCTAATGGCTACACTTGTCACTTCATCAGACCTGACTGGAAATTACCTTCAGCATAGAGAGTTTGAATATCTGTGATTATTAACAAACTTGCAATGAAAGCTTCCTGACATGACAACTGCCCCTAGTAAAGTTGGTTTGGGTGGTGGTTGTCACTGGTGCACCGAAGGCGTATTTACATCACTTATTGGTATAACTAATGTGAATCAAGGATGGATAGCATCAAACGGCAAGCACTCTAGCTTGTCTGAAGCGATTGAAGTGTATTTTGACCCAGCAGTCATATCGTTATCAGACTTAATCGAAATCCATTTGCATACCCATGCCAGTACATCTGACCATTCTATGCGCGGAAAGTACCGTTCAGCCATATATACCTTTGACGATATTCAATTTAAGCAAGCGTTACACATTTTAAATGTATTGAGAGCAGATTTTGATAAAGCGGTAATTACCCAAGTCTATGCTTTCAAAAGCTTTAAACCGAATAAGGTTGAACTAACAGATTATTTTTATTCAGACCATAACCGGCCGTTTTGCCAAACCTATATTCAACCTAAACTCAGGTTATTAATAGCCCGTTTCAATCGCCATGTTGATCAACATAAAATGGCAGAAATTGGCTTGAAAGTGAGTAATAATTATCCCAACTAGTTTAGATTGAGTCGGACTTGTGTCGCATAAACTTTAGCCGATGTCTATTCCACCAAAAAATCACACAACAGCAAGTGGATGCATTAATTCTCTTAGAGTATTAAATAGTAAACCGTCTCTGAAAACATTGAAAAAATATAACGCTTGGTAAACTTATCAAAGGCTATACAAGCCACTATTCTCTTATTGATTTAATAATATTTTGCATAGATAAAGCTTTGGGTTCATCCCCCATTTTGTAAGCTGAAAATTGATTAAAGTTTACTTCCTGCCACTTTCTTTGTTGCATGAAATCTTGGTAACTATCCACATTTTCTTTCGTGATAACCTCAAAATCATACAAGCTAGGGCTAGCTGAAAATCTGTCTATGCCGTTTTGATAATCAAAAATCTTTGTAATGGCGATAGCCCCCATCAAAAAGTGCCCGCCTGCCGAAGCAGTGAGTTCTCCTTTTTGGATTTTTAATAGAGCTTCGGGCAACCAATCAAACCCACCCGCAACAATTGGCTTGTTGGACAAAAGTTGATGTTGAGCCAAAGTTTCTAATGCCAACTGATCACCCGCGCACCAGAAAATATTAGTATGTGGATAACGCTCAAGCATCATTGCAAAATTAGTAGCAATATTTTTAGGATCCCAGTAGGTAGGGAAAATTTGGTTTAGACGAACCTCACTAGTACCAGCTAAATCAGTGAGAACTTGTTGTCTGGAGATAGATAAGTTGTCAAAGTCACCTCCCATCCCTATTATCGCAGGCTCAACGGCTGGGTGACGAATTCGATGTTCTTTGAGTAAAGCATTTAACAGCAGCAACCCCCCGTTAGCGTTATCGTAAGCAACTTCTCCAATCCAGTGTTTATACTTTTGTCCGGGTCGTTGCAGTTCCATCGCTTCTTCTCCAGAAAAAGCCTGTTCCAATGTTACAAACAAGATACCTTTAGCTTCAATCAGGTCCAAAACACTCGCAGCATTACCATAAAATGGTCGAAATATAAGGTAATCAGGCTTTATTGGTCGGGCAACGATACCTTCAATTATGTCCAACGTTGAAAAGCGATTGGATCCACCATAAATCACCTCAAGGTGCACATCCAAACTCTTAGCTGAAGCGGCACTGACTTGATGCACTATGTTCCAAAACGCAGGTCCTTTTTCGTCCGGAATAATCAAAATCACTTTGGTCGCAAACGTAATTTGAGAAAATAACAAAATAATGACGACTGCAAATATTCTCAAAATCATAGGCCCATATATCCAACTCAATACTGACAAAATTGAGCAATCATAGTTGAAAATCACTTTTAGAACTAGTGATTGGTACAGACTCTAAAGGCGCGCAAACGTGGGATTAACTTTATGTCGTTTTTCAGACTGGAAGAACCAAACAAAGGATACAAGGAATAAGGGTTAGCCATAAATAGCGGATATCGTAGATGGCTTATTTAAATTTGTTCTGACCCCAAGACTTTTCTTTAATACTTTGCTATCACTTGAGCGAAAAAATAAGCAGCTAATTAAAATCAGCTTAGTGTGATTTCTACTCTTTAGGATGGCTATTTTCTAAACGCCTATGAGTTAAATCTGGGAGTTTAGAGCGTATTTTTTCTTGAATTTGCGGTAGTAAACCAATATGTTTTTTATGAATAACGTGATTAATTGAGATCTTTTTGAGTTCTACTATTTGTAAGTCTTGGTCAAAATGTTTTTCTATCACGTCATCTATTACATATATTGCGTAGTTATATCGGTTTGCCTTAAGCATGTCGAGAACGCTGGAGAACAATTCATTCTCTACATGAACAGATTTAAATTCTCCATACTCAATAAGCGCAAGCATCCTGTTATTTGCTAATATAGATATTTTTGCATTTGTTAATATACTTCGGTTACAAGGCACTCCCTTAGAACATATTAAGGATAGGCTAGCGCTTTGTAATTCAGGTTGCACCACTATCACATTGGGATATTTTTTTGCTATTGGACTAAGTCGTAATACGTCAGCGTCTACAACATCGTTGTTGAGTAAAATCAATCCCCGTATAGAAGGTGTAGGGATCAGCTCCACCTTAAAGCCTAATTCAGTATAAATTTCTACGAAAAGTTCGGAATAATCATCAATATCAGGGTACACAATATGAGTTAATAAAAAAGGTTTTGGCTCTTGAGCAAAGCTTACGAATGAGCAAGAAGTTAGTAAGTAAATAATCAACATCCAGGTTTTCATTTATTCTCCTTTTCTATCGTAATTTTATCCAAATATGACATCCCTACTTTAACCATAGCACTTTATTGTAGAAGTATTCGTATGATTAATTACTTTAGTTTATGGCTTAACTCTAGGGTGAAATAGTTCTCTATATCTGACCAGATAAAATTGACTACATGCATATTATCTGCACTTTGATAGTTGTGAACAAATAACATATAAAATGTTATGTTTGTTAGCAATGAACATAATAAGCAGATCCGTGTAATGAAACTCATCCTAAAAATCCTCACTGTTATTTTTGCCGTCGCTGGCGCCTTAGGTGCCTGGTATATCCATAACAAACAACCGATACGCAGTGGTGAAGTTAGCCTAGCCAACTTACAAACGCCGGTCAGCGTGCATTATGATGAACGCGGTGTGCCGCATATTAAGGCGAAAAACGAAGCCGACATGTATCGCACGCTTGGTTATGTGCATGCCCAAGATCGCTTGTTTCAGATGGAGATGGTGCGCCGCTTAGCGCGAGGTGAGCTAGCGGCCATACTCGGACCAAAACTGCTCGACAGCGACCGTTTGTTTCGTACTCTCGGCATTCGCGCTCATGCAGATGCCTATGCAGCGAAGATGGACACTAACACTCCTGCAAATAAGGCCTTGGCCGCTTATTTAGATGGTATCAACCAATATCAGAACACTCACCCAGCCCCTATAGAGTTCGATATTCTTGGCATTACAAAACGCTCTTTCACCGCAGCGGATACACTCAGCGTCGCCGGTTATATGGCTTACAGTTTTGCCGCCGCTTTTCGCACTGAGCCGGTGCTAACTTATATACGTGACCAATTGGGTGCTGACTATCTTGAGGTGTTTGATCTGGCTTGGCACCCCGAAGGTGTGGTGTCACAGAGCCTTACCGCCAAAGATTGGCATGGCCTTAATCGCCTAGCTCATATCAGCCAACAAGCGATTTCAGATAGCGGTTTAGCACTATTTGAGGGCAGCAACGCTTGGGCTGTATCTGGGAGTCGCACATCCAGTGGTAAACCACTTCTAGCAGGTGACCCACACATTGGCTTTGCCGTTCCTTCAGTCTGGTACGAAGCACATTTGTCTTACCCAGGGTTTGAGCTGTATGGTCATCATCAAGCACTCAACCCAGTCGCTAGTCTTGGACACAATATGGACTTTGGTTGGAGCATTACTATGTTCCAAAACGATGACATAGACCTTATTGCCGAGAAGCTTAATCCTGATAACATTAATCAAGTTTGGTATCAGGGCCAATGGGTAGAACTGCAAAGTCGCACGGAGCAAATTGAAGTTAAAGGTGAAGACCCAGTCACATTAACCCTGCGTCGTTCGCCTCACGGCCCCATCATCAACGATGCTCTTGGTGAGCATTCAGGCAAAACACCTATCGCCATGTGGTGGGCATTTCTTGAAACAGAGAACCCAATTCTTGATGCCTTTTATCAACTCAACCGTGCTGATACCTTGGCAAAAGCCCGTGCAGCCAGTGAAAAAATCCATGCGCCTGGACTCAACATAATCTGGGCGAATGCTAGTGGTGATATTGGTTGGTGGGCAGCGGCTCAACTGCCTCTGCGCCCTAGTGGCGTTAATCCTACATTTATCCTCGACGGCAGTAGTGCTGAAGCTGATAAACTGGGTTTTATACCTTTTAATGATAATCCCCAACAAGAAAACCCAGAACGAGGGTATATTATTTCAGCTAATTATCAGCCCGTTCCTGATAGTGGTATTGAGGTGCCAGGTTACTACAATTTACCCGCCCGTGGGATTCGACTAGAGCAACGTTTAAGCGACAATAGCGTGCAGTGGAATGTGCAAAATAGTCAAGCACTGCAACTGGACACTGGCAGTGGCTATGCGCAGCGCTTGCTGAAACCGTTGTTACCCATCATTAAAGCTGCGGCCAGCGCCGATGAAAAAGAGCTCGTGAACATGCTCAGTAACTGGGATGGGGATCATAAAATTGATGAAATCGCCGCAACGATTTTTAACCAGTTAGTTTACCAACTTGCATTTGAGGCAATGAATGACGAAATGAATGACGAAATGAGTGACGAAATGGGTGACAGTTTCTTCGCAACATTAATTCGTACTCGAGTAATCGATTTTGCCTTACCACGTTTAGCTGAGGATCCCGACTCGCCGTGGTGGGATAATAGAAAAACGTCAGTCATCGAAGGTCGCGCAACAACAGTGACTGTCGCGTGGCGAGAAAGCTTAAAACATCTGCGTAGCACGTTGGGCAACAACACGGCCAACTGGCAATGGGGCGCAGCCCATACTCTCACCCATGAACACCCACTAGGCCAGCAAAAACCGCTGGATATATTATTCAACGTGGGTCAGTTTGCTGTACCTGGTGGCCACGAGACGCCAAACAACCTGTCACATAAAATCGGTCCAGCGCCTTGGTCAGTAGCATACGGCCCCTCAACTCGCCGACTCATCGACTTTGCCGACCCTAGCCAGTCACTTGGTATCAATCCTGTTGGGCAAAGTGGGGTGTGGTTTGATCAACATTATCAAGATCAAGCTGAATCATATATCAACGGTCAGTACATAAAACAGAATTTTAGTGAAGCCGATGTCACAGCCAACACTATTAGTACCTTGCAACTAGTGCCGACCAAGTAAAACAACGGTCACTTAATTCAGTTTGTTACAAAAGCAGTGGATGGACAGAATGGCGAAATACTTTTGTGTATTTCGCCATAAAATTGAATAGGTCTTAATTTATTTAAGGTATCACTATCGCGCTAGGGGAAGCTCCCCATCTAGGGCATTGTTTAATGAGGTCATGAATTCATCAGAATCAAGCTCTAACTTAGCTTTTGCAGCTATGCTTTTTGTTTCCTCTGAGCGCTCATTTATGACAAGCATAGCGACTAGCCTAGATACATTATAAATAAACGTTTTGGTAGCCGACGCTAACATTTCTTGACTTGTTTTCTTATCGCCGTACACCACTTTTTCACTGGCATCTATTGCCCAAACGTAGTTGGAAACCATCTGACTAAAATCGACATTTGGACTGAGGTATTTGTTGTAGAGTGAATATTGTTCGTGTTTTATTAATACGTCTTGAAAAATATGGAAGTTCTTAATGGCTACGTCAGGGTGGTGTTTATCTAGCCATTTGAAAAAGCTCATAGATTGGTCGGTTCGTTCTAAAACCCTATTCAGAGATACATATTCATGAATCAAAGAATATGCATCTTTGGGGTCATTCATTAGAGAATGTTTTGTATAACTTGCAACATATCTGAGCAGTGTTTTGGCGGGTGGGTATATTTCACCAAGTTCAGCCCAGTCCATTATCCCATATGACAGCCTAACAGCACTATAATGTTCATCTACTTCAAGAGCATGTTGATGAAACCAAATGCGTTTAGATAATGCCATTGCGTAGTCTTTGGTTTGCAAGTCTTCGAGGGCATTACTGCGTAATTTCCTCAGGTCTATGGGCGTTTCAGGTGTAAATTTAGGTAACGAACCTAATATTTCTTTAGCTCTATTGGGAGAATCGAGCCACTTATTTGATATATTAATCAGGCTGCATGGATAAGTATCGTTAAACCTGACATTATACTTTTTACAAGATTCAAGCACATGTAAATCAGCCTCCTCTTGTGAATCACGATTGATCACATACGCCCAAGCTCCGCTTTCTGATTGCGCAAAACTCTTAAATCCTGATAGGTTTTTATACTTGTTTTCATAGGCGTCGAAAGCTTTAAACGTGATAAGTGAGTCTTCATCTTGAGGAATATTTTCAAAAATCACATCAGGGTTTTCAAATGCATGTTGTGAACCGCCCTCTTGGGCAGCGGTTTGCGAACTTGTTGGTGTAGTGCCAGAACAAGAAAAAAATAAACTAGCCAGTCCTAAGAGTAATAACTGTTGCATGTAACATCCCTGTTAATTGCTATTTAAAATAGTGTGCAATATTAACAGCTGTTCACAGCCTTGCAAATTCAGCAGGTAAATATATTCAACTTAAATGGCAGGCCAGACTTGCAATTAGTTATCTGCAATGTCCCTGATATGAATATTGGGAGGGTTACAACTACTACCCTCCCCTTTAAAAACGAGCTTTAATCTATTTAACCTGGGCTCTGGATATTTAGGAGCTAAATGAGTTCCTCGTGCTCATGCATCACATTAAAACAATCCTTAAACGAATGTGCAGTAGCATTAATATAAACTGGCTCATGCAATACTCGACTAACATCTGTTGATGATATTACCCCGCAAATCTTGTTGGTTTCATCCACAACTTGAATATGTGCTTCACCTAGTGACTCCATAGTTTTCTTGATATCACCGATACACGCTCTGTGAACATTATTTTTTCGTAAAGCAGGCATCTTGACGACCAGACTCATCACATCTGCGACCGTTAGTTCAGACCTTGCCACACGTTTTCGATTGGCAATCATTAATACAACACGGCTAACCAAAGTAAAGCTACTGATAACGCCCAATAATTTAGTCTCTGTCCCAACGTATAACGTAGACTTTTTATTACTGTGTTTCATGACTGTCAACGCTTCATCAATGCTGGTATCTGGGGCAATCATTTGCGAAAGAATACAATTTATGTCGTTAACCACAGACTCAGCTGAGCTATGTATATCCAGACAAGCCTGCGCTTCGACTGGCATATTGACACCAGGAACACTGTTATCCACAGTAGGAATTATTTTAAAGTTATTCATTTTTATTCACCAAAATATTGATTAATATGACTACAAATTACTCTGTAGAATTAAATTTATTTAAATAAATACTTTGGGTGGAGCGCGGGTAAGAGGCCGTAAATAGCTATAGTTTAAGGAGTATGTAGTCCTAGCTTGAACCGCAATAGTATTAAGTGCGGCACCACATTTCTCAGTAACGTGATAACTGATGTCAACACTATCATCACCTAAGTCATATTTAGGGGTGCTGTCAGCGACACAATTAAAATCATCAACGTATATGACTATATCCTGAGAGGAGACATCACCGGGTACGGCAACATTGATAAACGATACGGACAAGAATAAAAACAACAGCAAAGCTACATTGCACTTACTCATGCAATTTGTGAGGGAATATTTTATCACTAAGGTGGCTTTCATTCTTCTATCTTATGACTGCGAGGGGAAAACACAAGTAGGCTCTATCGTGAATTTATGTCGTTTCATCTTAATATTTTTAGAACCCACAATTTACAGCATGTTTTATGTGCAAAAAGTGATGTACAACATCGAAATATGTTTAAAGTCTTTCTATGTTTAAGCAGCAGATATTATCTTCGCTCATAGGGAAAGTTACTGGCGATGGAATAACTAAAGCAGGCGGACGACAAGGAGATTAACTTTGCCTTGCTGAGGTAATCCGAGCTCAGGTAAAGGTAATCTAAATCTACCGATCAAAATATTCAACATAGTTGGCCAAAAAACCAATATCATGGCGACAGGTAAAATATCCAAACCGACACTCAATGACCAAATTAGTACAGCAAATCCCAGACCTTCTGCAACAATATAAAACTAAAATGGCACTCAGCGCTAGCAAGCTAAAGTCTACAGACGTGTTTGCCTAGTGGTAATACATTGAATTTAGTCACCGCTTTCCAATGCTGATTTTGAGATAAGGCGTAATACCCGCAGCCTACGATACTGATTAACATAGCTGCGCCTATCAGTAATCCGTTATTCATGAAATTACAGGCTTATTAAGGGAACTACCAGAGCACTTAATTCAGAAGCTCGAAGGTGAAAGATCAAGTGGTAATTCATCAACGTATTCTGAACTTTGATGGCAGCGTGATTGCCGATACTTATATAAACGGAACTACTGACCGCTTTACACTTAAAAAGACAATTCTAGAAGATGCGATTCTAGAATTACAAGAAGGTTTGCAGTGGAGGACTTTGGGTAGTCGTTATAAATTTGTGGTGCCGCCAGATCTCACTTCGAAGAAACGTGGATAAGGAAGTAAAATTGGCGCTAATGCGCTAATGCGCTAATGGTACTTGATGTCAGGCTACTGACAATTGAATAAAACGGCACTGCCGTTCCTGAGTTATGCCGACCGACAAAGAGACTCATCATTGTCACCAAAATTCGCGAATACCCAGTCCGGGGCCGAAATGCTTTAAAAATGCACTTTCATCTGCATAGCTAAGATGCTCGGCTAACCCTGCTTAAGTTAACTTGCCTTGTTAAACCAGTTCTATCGCACAGTGTTTTTTAACCTACTCAGACAAATCTTTAAAACTTAATCCTTCCTCGGCCAATTTGCGATATAAGTGCCTTGCGCTGATCGACAATTTTGTCGCTACCTGTGCCCGTTGTAATCTCGGTTGTTGCAATTAATTAATACTGGGAGAATCTTGATTGATTGATTTTTTGCTTATTTATGCTTTTTAAACAAGGATAAAAATGCACGCTTAGCCAAGGACAAATTTTTTGTTAACTTGAGCAGTTACTTGACTAAATACCAAGATACATCCATATATTTTGGTATCTAAATTGACCACAACATTATTTATTCTGGATCTGCTGAGTCAGTTTCAGTTTCATTTTCTTCATCTTCATCTTCATCTTCTTCACCCAGCAGGCTTTCGCTTGAGGCGTCATAGTTAAAGGCACCTAAAAAAGTAGTATATTCGTCCTTAACAACACCGCTTAATTTGATGCTGTATTCTTGCTCGAAAAGTAAAATAATCCAGGTCACTTGCTCCATTTTATTTTTTTTCGCTTTACTCATCAAGTTGACAATATAAGAGCTTGAGCAAGAACATCCACCAGCAGCTTCATGCATATCAATAGTGCCAGTATGGGCACCATTGGTTTCCATCTGTTTGGGATCGAAATACCGAATCTTATAATTATCTGACCAACTGTTTTTTGCCCGAGAACCTTTTTTAGAAAACGTTTCTTCAAAATAATCATCAGGTATATCGGCGTAAGGGTATTGTGATGCCCAAACGGACACCTTACCTTTCGTATTAAAAAGTAATCCTTTCTCGGGTATGTAATTATTATCTTCGTTCATAAGGGGATGGTAACCAATATTGAATATACTCATATTCTATTATATTGGGGGATGAATAGCGAAATACCTACTCTACTTACATTGAGTCAATCAGTATTTTATTTGAGTGTTGTGTTTATCTAGAATAGCTTGAAGTTCACCAGAGATTTTCATTTGTTTGATTGCTTGATTTATCGGAGGTAAAAGACCTTGATAATTTTTCCTCAGCCTCATTATAAAGTTTCCTTTGCTGTGCAGAGCTGCAAAGTGAATATCTACGTCATTAACCCTAGCCCAATGTTTAGCTGTCTCTTGTTCTAATATGATGGCTTTAAATCTTTCGTGTTTCAAACCCAACATTAATTGGTCTTCATTGAGAAAGTTTGTTCGGATAAAAGTATGTTCATCGAAGTAAAAGTACCCCGCAATAGTTCCAACACGTTTCTGATTAAAAGACCCCCGAGTTGGAAATAACGGCGCATTTTTCTTTAAGGTGATAAAACTTTCTGTCAGTTCAAAAAAAGGTTCGCTTGTTACGTACTTTGAACTAACCTCACCAGTTTTCAGCCATTCCAGACAGATAAAGTCAAAATCTACAGTACCATCTTCGAGAGAAATTTCTGCTCGTTTTTGTGGGAGGTTTATTGATACAAATTTAATACCTGAATGGCGTTGAATGGCTTCGGTTATCTCGGTCATAATACCAGATTCACCAGGCTTTGCTCCGGTTAGATAAGGTACCCATCCACCATCTGAATCCATATCAAAGTAAAGCTTCTGATGTTGTTCTTGAGCAACACTATTAAGACTCATCAGAGTAATAATTAGTACTAGTGTTCTAGATATTACCCGCAACAAGACATTCATTTAATAAACTTTGTAGAGTAGATTTTTATTCCAATTAATATTACGCAGTTAACATGATAAGTATACATATGATTTCTATTAATAATAATTACCAAGACCTTGATGTGGTCGGAATCAAGACGGGTGCATTAGCAATTTCAGTCGCTAAAATTATCGTGGAAGTACTCTTACCTCCCCCCACCTTATAGTGAAGTGAAGTGAAGTGAAGGAACCAACAAAAAATTAGGCGAGACCAATCAGAACTTATTTTTAAGTTTCTTTAAACCGATCTTGCCGGCAATAATTTTATCTAACACACGTTTAGGCAAATTTTGCGGAATAATCCAATCAGTCAACATATTTGGGGCTATGGCATACCGCACTTTAGGTTTGTCAGTAGTAATAGTGTGATGCACCAATTCTCCAATTTTTTCAACCGGTATGCCTTGTGGTCCCATTGCGCTCATGAAGTTATTCATTTTATTATATGATTGTTTATAATCTGTATTATCATATTGACTTTTATCAACCATTTCAGCCTTATTCCATATAGGCGTAGCCACTGCACCAGGTCCAATAATGATGACATCCACGCCGTACAGCATTAATTCTTGCCTTAACGATCCTGAGATTGCTTCTAATGCGTGTTTTGAGGCTGAATAGGGACCAAAAAAAGGAGCCGCTCGCACCCCCGCTATAGAAGTAATATTGATAATTCTGCCTGGATTTTCTACGGGTGGATTCACCGCACCTAATAATGGCAAAAATGCTTGAATCGCTATGATGGGCCCAACGGTATTGATCTCCATTTGATAACGAAACTCTTCAATGGGGATGTGCATCATAGGCCCGGTAACAGCAACTCCCGCATTATTAACGAGTCCAGATAAGACGGTATCACCCAGTATGCTTGAAACCTTATCCGCCGCTTCTTTGACCGCTGCAATATCTGTGGCCTCAAAAATCAGTGGTGTAATTTTATCGCCAAACTCATTAAGCAAACTATCCGCATCGGTTTGTTTGCGGACAGAGCCAAACACATGAAAACCTTTTTGAATCAGCACGCCGACGCATCCACGGCCAATACCAGAAGATGCACCTGTCACCACAACATATTTTGTCACATGAGTTCCTTAAAATAACAAATCAAACCAAACAACCATTGCAGTGTTTGCCCCGCATAGTTTCATAATAATAAACACTATACGTAAGCTATACAACTGCTCAAGATTAATCGAATTACCAGACACATAGTTAATAAAAGACTCCATTACATGCTAGATTAGCGAGTAAAATTTATGGTGGACAACACTCATTTTAAATTCTTAGATTGAAAGTCTAAAAATTTAGGTTTTTACTTTGAAGTATGTCCTCTATGTTTTATTTGCAATTAATTTCTTCAAGTTCAAAATATAATAACTTGATAAGCAAAAAACTGACTTCAAATCATCAATAGACAATACAAACATCAAATCTTGATATATTTTTTCTTGAGTTTACCGACTTTAGTCATGCTGACTTGGTTTTACTTGGATAGGCGTAGTATTAAACAGCGTGATCTGAAACGTTTTCGGTTACGATCGCAGTCTTTAGAGCCCAAGGTAATGAATTTATTGCAAACTTGGTTTCCATTGTGCCTGTGTTTTCCCAATGAATGATAATCTAAAATAGTTAGTCATATTCAGGTGTTTTAAGATGGAAAAGACATCTTTGGCCGAAATAAGCGACAAAGTTAGAGTGTTAATTGCCGCTCCAGCTTGCTTATTAATACGCAACTAGCCAAATAATTATTATCCCGGTTTTCGCAGCATACTATTATATCCCGAAACCTACTTAGTCAGCAGTACACAAAACAGGGCATGTTACGAATTACCAATACAAGTCTCAGAGCGTGGAGATCTTGGCTACCTTGTCCAGTGATATTGGTTTGGGTTCATGTGTTGTAATAAGTAAAAGATAGCCGCGATGGACACAATGTGGTGATACATATATTTGCCCACAAATGAGATGAAGAAAATTCGGCAATGGATGAACTGTCTTTATTACCCTATGCAGTTCAATTCGACAGTGGTCACAAGTATTAAGTGCCGAGTTTAATGCACAGCAACAAAAGCTAGGTGACGGCGTTGACGATGTTATTGACAGTTATGACATCATCTCACCCTGCTGTTTTTTTGCCGTAGTCACTGTGAAATTTTTTGAGAAACCCGACCAGCTAGAACATCAACATCCCAAACTGTATAACAAACTGTATAAACAGTTTGAAAAGAGTAATTTCTTAATCTCAGACAATGGTCTTAGACCAAGGATCATTAAGTAAATGGCGCAAACACCTTGGCCTAGTTATTGGTAGTTATACGAGGACGCTCATAGTTGTTCATAGCTATCAGCTGTTTAAACTGTTCATAAATATTGCAAGCCGACGCAGACCTTCTTCGAGTTCAGATTCTGCGGAAGCAAATGACAAACGCACATACTGATCGCCTTGGTATTCACCAAAATCATTTCCAGGCGTGAGCGAAACATGCACTTCTTGTAATACTCGCTCACAAAAATTCATAGCTGAAAGCCCAGTAGAACTCACGTCGATGTAAACATAAAAGGCGCCGTCAGGCTGAACAGGCACATACAAACTACATTTTTGTAATCCAACTAGTACCAATTTTTTTCGAGAAATGAGTGATGCACGTCGTGACTCACACAAAGCAATAGAGTTTGGCGTAAAACATTGTAAGGCCGCTTTTTGGGCTAACGTTGACGGACAAATATAATAATTCTGCGCCAACCTTTCCATAATATCGACTGCACGCTCAGGCACCACACACCAACCCAATCGCCACCCCGTCATACCAAAATATTTTGAAAAACTGTTGATGACAAAAGCCTCATCGTCAAGAGCTAGGACACTCGTTGGCTGCGAGTCAGCCTCGCCGTGGTGCAAATTAAGATAAATTTCATCAACAATTCGCCATGCCCCTTTACTGCGAGCAAATTGACACATTGCTGCCAGTTCATCAGCCGCTACTGCGGTGCCAGTTGGGTTAGAAGGAGTTGCTAGCATTAAACCTCGAGTACCAGGTTGCCAGTGTTGTTTAAGCAGCTCCATGTTCAATTGGAAACGCGAATTCGCTTGGGTTGGAACCAATTGCACTTTACCACCAAAACTTTTGATAAATTGTTTGTTACATGGATATGAGGGATCAGCCATGATCACGCTGTCCCCCTCATCGACAAAGGCAGCTGACAGAAGCAATAAGGCAGCCGATGCGCCTGCAGTCACTACAATACGTTTTGGATCGAGTTTAATTTGGTGAGTTGTTTGATAAAAGCCTGCAATTGCAGTTCGTAATTCTGGCAGCCCAAGTGCTGAGGTATAAGGAAGAGGCGCATTGCTTGCTAGGTCTTGCATCGCAAGTAACACATCAGGAGGCGCACCAAAGTCAGGTTCACCTATATTCAACCTTATAACGTGCTTACCTTGGGCCTCTAATCGGGAAGCTTTTTCACTAAAAGCCATAGCAAAAAAAGGAGAAATGGCTTGCGCACGTTGTGAATATTTCAAATGATAAAACTCAACTTTCTAGAAAAAAACAGTAAAATCTTGATCAACCATTTTGCCATTTGTAGCCATGTAAAACACTCTTTAAAAACTACGAATTCAAATATTTAATTGAATTACGATACACGCCATAGTTATTTTTTGTATTCGGCAATAAATTAGTACGTTACAGACCATCAGTCATTTTTCTTTAAAAATTGTGTTAAAAAAGTCAGAAAAACTGCCGGGAAACGGTCGGAAAATTTCTCAACGTAGCAAATTAATAGTCATATTGTACTTAGATTACTGATGAATAAGATTGTTATAATTTTTGAGCGCATCAAAAGTTTTTTGATTGAATTTGTCTTACAACTCAGGTCAACAAGCAACCAATCCACTTTACTGTAGTTCTAAATCAAAGTTATTAGACCAAGTTGTAAAACAGTCTCTTGGTATGAAATTCGGTCGTCAGCATTATTATACTTGTTAATAAAATTTTCTAATGCAGGCTCAAAGGTGTAAAGAAAGTATCCATAGTTTTGAGCCAGTCAAACCAATGCGGTTAGTGTTTAAGTCTGCTCTATAACCAATGCACAGACTATTTTTACGATAATGGCTTGGGTATTAAAATTTCTGTTAACTATCAATACACTTGTCTTGTCACAAAGTTTTGCAACATCTGTTCTACGTTACACTATTCTCTGTGAGGTGAAATATTCGTTCCTTAAGTGCTTTACGGATAACGCTGTTGAGAAACTCAATGGCCTTGCTTGTATACATCACTTTACGGATGTTAACAGGGTAACTAAATAGCATGTTGTCGTTCTGTCAGTGTGCTCGCCATGACTTACTAATTTGTGGATATTGCTCGTACCAAGTGTTGCTGAAGCGCCCAAGTTCAAACAGGCCCTCTACTATTTACTTTAACGATACATACGCTTTAAATCAGTCGTCACAGCCTTGTAGTCTTCCCAAGAAAAGTAGTTAAGTGGTAGTTAAGTCAATGACGCACCATGTGCACGATACAAAGCTGAACATTGGTTTGTGGAAACACTGCGTTAATCGCGTCGGGGGAACCTTTGTCGTGGTGTGTCGACGTCGAACTCACCACCTTCCATTTTATACGTTTAAAAAGTCATTGAGTTACGACTGTTTTTGACTAATGACTTGGTATGTTACTCATAGCCTAAATGTTCATCCATCTCAGCATTTAATGCAGCCTCAACGGTTATTTTCATCAGCATTCGACTGAAATTGTTCAGGTCTTTAGAAAATTTAATGCCTTTGACAGCTTCTTTAGCGAAAGCTTCAAATACTTTTTTGTTCTATCCTTTTCTGTTCATCTGCATCTGCCTATCTTTAACTATCAATAGAGTAATTTATGATAAGCAGTTGCACAAAATTCATTACAGCCTCGTTACACAGCATCCGTTACAGACTCACAAAGATGTTTTATTTTCTGAAAATGGTTTCTTCTACTTTCGTAGCTATGAGTGTGTTTATTAACAATACTCGTTACTTTATCTACTGTCTCATCACTCATATCAGTACACACTAAATTAATATCTTTCCAAATCCAAAATGCAAATGCACTGATTAAACCACCCTCTATATTTTCAATATCATTTCTCTCTAAAATATTAATTGACGAGGCTTTGTCATATCTATCAATTCTAATTTGTACGTTTTTAAAATTTGTCTTTCCTGTCACTTGAATACAACCAGCACCTATATATTTAAGACCATCTCCACTCAAATAATCTCCATTTCCTAATCTATTTGCATACACTTTATTAGCTATTTCTTCTTTTTTCGCTTCTTGGTTGGGACTCCTACCATCAGCATCCGCTTCAGCAATATTTTTTCTATAATAAGCGAACGTTTTTATTAGTCCTTTACTATCGTAATTAAGATTTTCTTTTTTAGATTTTAATTCATCCCCTATTTCTTCTCTTATTTGAGATAGAAACAATGACAAACTCAAATGGGAATCTATTTTATAAAGAGGTGCTTTATCTAAAATAATATTTGTTATAATTTCGATATATTCTTTAGTGGTTGTAGGGAACAGTATCGATATCATTTCTTTAATTGTATCTTTGTTTAATAATTTATTTGTGCCTGACATTTTATTCCCTTTAATGCTCGTTTATTCTAATAATCAGAAATTTCACCCTCAGAAACTAATCTAATAGAGAAATTAAAAGTCTCAGTTTTAGCAACCCGTTCATGCCAAATTAAGGTGCTTAGGCGTATCGTAATTGAATATACATTCAGGTTGATTCCATTTCAAAATTAGTAATGTAAACCAATAGCTGGAATACTCATCGAAATTTTATTATCGGTTAAGAAGTCGATTAAATTGTAATCATCTTCCGAAGAATAACCATAGCCTATCTTCAAAAAAATTATAACAAACCATGACAAACTGGACCAATTAACAGGTCAGACTTGACAATTTACAAGGAAACTATCAAGAATTTCCTATAAAACGTCTCTTTATAAAATTGTCTCTCTATAAAAACGTTAATTAGTTAAAGGCAAAGTAAACGTTTTAGACTTCAATGCTTTTTTAATTTGTGTCGTAAAATTATAAAAACTAAATTTACTACAATAAACAAATCTTCATTATGTATGCTTAAAGTTTGCTCTAACCTCAGATACTCACCAAGAAACTTTACAGTGGCACAAAAAACACACATTTGTGTTTACAATCATCAAACAACAAGCCAAAGAGTGTGTCCAAATCTGCTTGGAGTTAGTTTCTCGGAAACAATTTGATTGTATAAATGAAGTCATTCGCGTTGCTAAAACTCAATCAGAGACAGCAGACTATTGGCAGGTACCCAATACTTTTAACGCATTAAAACATCAAATAGCTTTACATTTTTAACGAAGCTGTACCTGTAGGTTTTCTGCTAATGATTTAATTTATATGCAACATTACTCATAGCTAAATCAGCAAAATACGGAAACTTCTTAAGGTTGACTCTGATCCTAGATACCTAATTGATGCACCTTAAATTTAATAAAGCACTTCAATACAACTGGATACTTGCTTAGCATTTTCAATCGCATTGTTTGTACTTTTACCACGTGCAATAGCAACACCCAAGCGGCGCTTACCGTCAATATTTGGTTTTGCAAATAAACGTAGCTGTGAACCTGCCACTAAGCTTAATGCTTGGCTTATTTTAGCAAACTTAATATCCTGTGACTTACCATCACCTAAAATAACACTCGATGCTGTTGGGCCATATTGGGTGATAACTCCAATTGGCAGACCTAGAATTGCGCGGACGTGTAGGGCAAATTCGGATAGATCTTGGGACATCAGTGTGACAAGGCCGGTGTCGTGGGGTCGCGGTGACACTTCATTAAAGTAGACTTCATTGTCTTTAATAAAAAACTCCATTCCAAATAAGCCGTAACCGCCTAATTCTTTAACTACTTTTGCAGCGATTTGTTTTACTTTTTGTAGTGCTAGTTCAGACATTACTTGTGGTTGCCACGATTCACGATAATCACCATCTTCTTGTCGATGGCCAATAGGAGCACAAAAATGAATACCATCCACAGCACTGACGGTTAATAAAGTAATTTCATAGTCAAAGGGAACAAAACCTTCCACAATTATTCGTCCAGCACCACTGCGGCCACCCTCTTGAGAATAAGTCCATGCTGACTCCAAATCTGCATCTGACTTAATCACACTTTGGCCTTTGCCTGAGCTGCTCATTACAGGTTTAATAACACAGGGCATACCAAATTCTTTAACGGCTTGTAAATACTCGGCTTTGCTATCAGTAAAAACATAAGGGGACGTTTTTACTGATAGTGTTTCAGCGACTAAGCGGCGTATCCCTTCTCTATCCATGGTTAATTTTGTTGCACGTGCGCTAGGCACAATGTTAAAGCCCTCAGCCTCTAATTTTATTAATGAAGCGGTGGCAATTGCTTCAACCTCAGGAATAATAAAATCAGGCTGTTCTGCACGAATGATCTCTTCTAAACGCTCGCCATCAAGCATATTAAGTACATACCAAGAGTGAGCTACCTGCATTGCAGGTGCATTTACGTAACTATCTGCAGCAATGACTTCAATGCCAAGCCTTTGTAGTTCAATGGCAATTTCTTTACCAAGTTCGCCGGAGCCTAATAAAAGTGCTTTTGTGGCGCTATTTGATTTTGCACTGCCTAGAATAGAAAGGCTCATAATAAGTAACTCATGGTTTAAGTGAAAAGGGATTATTTGAGATAGAATATTATCAGAAAAAAGCAGTGCGGTTTCTGCGAAAATATAAAATCATACGATATAGATCATCGACACCATTTAATCAGTATCTGTATGGGAAAATTTGTTAAATATTGATACAGTCGCTCCAAAAAGACCAAATTAATAGGGCGCAGTTCTAAAACTCCTACTCGGTAATATAATCGTCGCTAGGACAATAATTGATATAGACACCTTTTGTAGTTTCATCAAACTAAAGATGGTTTTTTGGTAAGTTTGGACTGTTTTAGCGACCCCAATACCACAGGTTTTATTGCTACCTATCACCTATCACCTTAGGTAATTTATACTTCCCGATCCGATCATTATGTAGACTACCCAAATACAAATAACCATCTTGCTCGCGCGCAGATGTTATTTCATTTAGATGTTTACCTGTAGGTTCATGCAGACTTTTAGTGATTTCACCTTGTTCATTTAGAGCTAAAACTAAGCCATAAGGTTTTGGCTTAGGCCATAAAGCTTTGGGTAGTTTGGACATTTGCGCTTTTAGAAAAGGATAAGAATGGAGTGTGTCCACCACATCATTTCGCACAGTAAATAGGGCCAGCCAGAATGTACCTTTACCATTGCTGGAGATGTTATCTGGGAAGCCAGGTAAATTATCGATAAAAATATCATGAGTACCTGCCTTGGGACCCTTCAGCCAGTATCTGACGATCCTATAGCGGTAAGTCTCATTCACCAATACAAAATTCTCCTGCTGGGATAAAGCCACGCCGTTTGCAAAATATAAATCTTTGAGTAAGAGTTTAATCTGGCCTGTGGCTGGGTTGAAGCTTAGAAGTCTGCCATGGGGCTTTGATTCTAAAAGATCATATAGATATTCATTTTGCCTGTATTGAGTGCTCGCATCTGTAAAATAAATAATTCCATCTTTAGATATATCTAAAGCATCAGTGAAATTCAGAAGAGCGCCATTCGCTGAAGTAACCAAAACTGTGATTTTCCCTAAAGGATTAATCGAGAGCAACCCTTTATCAGCATCACAAACAATCAAGTTTGCATTCTTGTCAAACTGCATGCCCAGTGGCCGTCCATGTGTTTCAGCAAAGACATCCAACTTACCATCTAGGGTAAGCATCATGATTTTCCCGTCTAATATGCCAGCATAAATTCGACCTTGGCTATCTACGACGACCTCTTCAGGACCATCAATTTTTCCCAATCCAAGAAGCTCTGCATTTTGTAAAAGCTTGTTTGGTGCCAATACGCCGACAAGTTCTTTTGGTGCAGCCGGGGCATAGGCGACTGGCGAAATGGGAGCAGGGATAAAACACACAAAAATAACTAAAATTATAAGAATTCCAATTGTGCTAAAGATTAATTTTTTCAAACCCTCTCCACTTGTTTAAAACTACATGCCGATATTTTTCGGAATGCCAGTCTATTACGAAGATGATTAAAAGCCATTAAAATATTATGCGTCAACTACGTTGGGTAAGACGGGACTATCGGTGTTTTTCAAGATAGCCGCGCAATTAAAAGGCTCAACCGACTGTCGAGAGAAGGGTCTGGAGTAAAAGGTTAAATAAAGTTCTCTAGGAATAATCAGACACACCGTATAAGTCAGCTCTGATTGGTCGTGATTGTTAAGGTGCGTGTATTAAATTAACCTAACATAACTTATTATGAAAACAAAAAGGATAAGCCCATCAATACTGATTTGTCTATTAAGATGCCACCCTCTAAATTTGATGCCACTCAATTACAGCCTAATAATTTATTTACCGTAACACATCAAATATCTAATATTGCTTACCTAACACATAACAAGTTAAGTGTTTGCCTAGTCTAGTTAACATTAGAGACGATGTTCAAGGTTTGGCTATTTTTATTTCTCATAATATCTATAGCAGCCTCTATGCCTTGTTGGCGGATAATCGATGAAAACTCACTGCGTTTACTCGACAACAAACTGATCCCTTCTGCTACCAAGTCATAAGTTTTCCATTGTTGTGTGTTTTTAATTTTACGCAAACTAAAGCTAATATTTATGTTTGGGCCATCACCTTGTTTAATGATTGCCTTAATATTGATCGAGCTTTTATCAGCAAAGTCTTTAACAGGTTCAAACAGTAGTTCTTGTCCACCATAACTTGCCAATGCAATAGCAAAGTTAGAAACCAAATACTGCCTAAACTCATTCACAAATTCTGGAATTTTATCTTTAGGCACTGATCTAAATTGGTTCCCCAATACCTTGAATGCAGCAAATTTATGATCAACATAGGGCATCAGTTCTTGATCAATGATCACACGAAGATGATCAGGGTTAGATTTTATGTTCTGTTGTTCTGAATCGATCCGCTTAAATGTGGTGTTAGTCACTTTTTCTAGCAATTCTTGAGGATTAATTGTGTCTGCATAACTTGGGGTCAGCAGCAAAGTTGACGTTATAAACAATGTTATCTGACTAATATGTTTTATTATTGTCGTAAATGTTGTTTTCATGAATAAGCGATCCTTATGAGCGGTTCAATGTTTGAATAAAAAGAAACTAAAATATTGTGTTTATGTACTGTGCAGCAGCAATAATGCCCCACTTCAATAAATACAAAACTAGAACTCACGTGCGTATGACAGATTCAGAAAATCTAAACCGGGGTTATCATCATTCAATCCACCATTCGAATAATGCATGTAACGCATCGCCACAGACTTTTCTAATTGCTCCCCAAACTCCAATATCAAACCGAGTCGATCTTCAAATTGATAATGAGAGCCTATGTCCTTGCCAGCAAAACGTGTGTCAGTGATCAGTGATACACCGATACCTAATTCAAATTTAAGAGGATATTTGTTGTATAGCATGTTTAATTGCTTTGAAAAAACGGGAGATAACGCAATCGCATAATTGGTTTCATGTTGGTTGTCCTGTCCAAATTCCCAAAAATTTAAGCTGACCTCCCAATACAGATCAAGACTGCCTAACCATTCAAAATTGGTTAATTGAGTATTATGAGGACGATAAGCCAGACGAATTCCAGATAAATCACTTTCACCGTGCAAATAATCGATAGCTACCGCCTGCTTGCTAGCGAAGGTACTTTGGCTCGAAAGTAAACTGAAGGGTATAGTTAATAATAAAATTAACCAGCGCATAATAATGTACTCCAAAAATTTTAAACGTGTCTATAGGACAAGGAATATGTAGGTTTTATTTCAGATTAAGCTCATTAATGTATCTTCAGAAGATAATAATGGCTCAGTATTGCCAATCAGGATCTGTTACTCAGTTAATTCGTAAATAATCACTTACGCGGCCATCACTACCAAAGACTGTATTGACTTGTTTGTTAGGTAAGCCCTTTGGCTAGGTTATTATGATAGGGGTATTATGGACGCTATAATTGAATAAAAAAAATTATATATTTATATGTGACACATTTTATTTTGTGATGTATTGTTCAAAAATAATTTTTTAAATAAACACCTTATGCGTCCACAAGAGTTAAACCTTTTAATGGTATTTGATGCCATCATGACTGAACGTTCTATTACACGAGCAGCTAATCGATTATCTATGACACAACCTGCAGTATCTAATGCTGTCAGCAGAATGCGGGTAGCTTGGAAAGATGAATTATTTGTCAAAGATGGCCGTAATATTCAACCGACTTTGCATGCACAAAACTTATGGAATCAAGTTCGCGATCCCCTTATATCACTCACAGAAGCGGTTGATCCCAAGAGTTTTGATCCCGCTACTGCCAAACGAACGTTCCGTATTGCGGTAACAGATATAGTAGTCGATATGGCCTGGGCAGAATTACGTTGTGCTCTCGAAAAGGAAGCACCAGGCGTTAATATTCATGCGGTCCCCTACACAATAGTGAATGCAGATCAGGTTCTTGAAAATGCAGAAGTTGATATGGTGATCGGTAACACAGGCGTTATTTCAAATACTTTTAGAGCCGAGTATTTGTTTTCACCCATGTATATTTGCATTATGCATCATGACCACTTATTAGCAAAAGCCGAGCTTAGTTTGGAAGAGTTCGCTGCTGCAGATCATCTTTTGGTATCTTTGTCTGGTGATATAACCGGATATACCGATCAGGTTTTATTGCAACATGGATTATCTAGACGAGTTGCGGTTAGCGTCAATCACTTTTCTTCAGTTGCCAATTTAATCAAGCGCAGTAATCTGATATGCGTGATCCCAGTTACTGCGGTTGCTAAAGACATCATCGCTGGAGAAATTGCTGCCACTATGGCTCCTATAGAAATAATGCCACAACAAATTTCCTCAATTTGGCACAAACGACAAGACAGAGATCAAGGATTAATATGGCTGCGAGAACATCTTAAACGGATTATTAGCCGCACTGCTGAGACAGAGACTGCACAAGTCATGGATAGCTTGTGTAAGGCGAATCCATCTATGTGCAGGTAAAAATAAAGGCAGTATCGGGTATTAACACTTATTTCTAATCGTTATTACATCAGTTAAAAACTAAAACATTTCATACAAAAAACGGCACACATAGCATTGAGGAAAGGCGACTCAATCAAGGGCACTTTTTATATGTTGTTTAGTATCATACTGGTGTGTAAAGAAACGTCATTCACACTCTGTTATGTCAATTTAACTGCTCAACAATATTATACGCATAGATAAAATCAAGTTTATTTACGGCCACTCTATCGCTTATACCTAGATTAGATAAACCTGATAATACGGCTAATTTCGCCTGTGCTAAGGGTGAGCTCATATGATATAAACCAGCATTTTTACGCGCAGCAAGTTGGATATTACTGGTGCGAGTTAGCCGTATATTTTGATAAGATTTTAAGGCAGTTTGGGTGTCGTTTTCATTCGCTAAACAATGTGCAAGGGCATAGCTGTCCTCAATAGCCATGGCAGCTCCTTGAGCTAAAAATGGTAACATTGGGTGACAAGCATCGCCTAACAAAGCGACGGATCGATCTGTCCATTGGGTCAGTGGTTGCCTATCAAACAAAGCCCATAGAAAGCACGACTTTGTTGCGCCTAATAATTCTGTGACTTCGGGATGCCAGCCTTTGAAAGTGTCCCGTAACTCATTTATATCTCCTGGCTCATTCCACGACTCTTTCTGCCAATCAGTACGTTCTTGCACAGCAACAAAATTGATTAAGTCGCCACCTCGTAAATAATAGCTCACAAAATGTTTACCCGGGCCTACCCATAGATTGGCATTAGATTGGATTAGCCCTTTAGGAAGTTTGTTTGCTTCTACTACACCACGCCAAGCAACTTGGCCGGTGAATTCAGCAGGCGTTTGACCTAACATACAAGACTGAACATGTGACTTAATGCCGTCGGCCCCGATTAACACATCGGCTTCTAGGCTTTCACTGTTTTCAAATTGTATAGTCAAATTACGAAGGGTCAGATTATTGGGATCCCAGTTTTGCGGACAATGTTGATAACTCCGAATCGCTTGGCCTAAATGGATGCTTACATTTAGCTTCTCACATGCACACTTTAAAACAGTATGTAAGTCTGCCCGATGAATGTGTAGATAATTAGCACCATATTTTTGCCTAGCAGTGTCGGCTAGAGGCACAGTGAAATATTTTTTGCCGGTTTGATAGTGACGCATCACTGCTGACGCTGGAATAAAGGCCTTGGCTTTCGCTTCATCAGCTATACCAAGGACTTGTAATACGTGCATAGCATTGGGGCTAAGTTGCAAACCCGCGCCTATTTCACCAAGATGCAGGCTTTGTTCGTAAACAGCCACCTGAAACCCGCGTTTGGCGAGTGCTAACGCGGCACACAAACCACCAATACCTGCACCTGCAATGACAATTTTTTTACTCAAAACAACTATCCAGCGATTTAGACCCGTTTGCGCCAAATAGTAATATGGTTATTAGCAGTTTGGCTAGTGCGTTGATCCAATTCAAGCTTACTGACAATTTCTGTTTCTTTTACTAAGTCAAATTCAGTAGACATTATTTCAGATAAATGAGCTTCGCTACTCAAGTTTTCACCATTACGCTTAAAGCCGCCAATCCAATGTTGAACATCAGTAATAGACACATCCCACGCATAACTGCTGCCTAATATAACCAAACCACCCGCTTTTACGCGTTGGCAGAGTTGTTGCAGTAAGACCTGTGGATGATAACTGTATTCTATAACACGGTGACAAATTGCTACGTCGTAATCATTAAATTGTAATTTCAGATTATGCCCGTCGCCTTGCGCAAAATGTAGGTTTTCAGGAGCATCTACAAATCCTAAGTTACCTAATGTTACCTCATGGAAATCAAATATTTCACCTTGAGTAGTCATAGCGTAACGAATTTGACCTTGCTCTTTTAAGTCAAGGCAATGCTGAATATGCCTTGCGGTAAAGTCTATTCCATCGACACTACCAGCAGTTTTGGCTAATTCAAATGCCAAGCGTCCCACACCACAACCCATATCCAGAACTTTGCTATCTGGTGTGACATATTGCTGGACTAAGCAAAGAACCTGCTGCAAATCATGTTCAGCGTTATTACTGCTCATGCCGAAATGATGATGTAATGTACGGCTAATATCTGCCTGCATTTCGCATTTTGTCACTGGAGTAATCGGTACTTCTTGATGTTTGCTAGATACGTAACGAAAACCTGCATGCTGATGAAAATGACGACGAAAAGCATACCGAGAATCGCGAGTAGCTTCATTGCCAGTAGACATCCAGCTTCCACCTTTAATCAAATTATGTTGCCCATCAAAAGTGGGTGTTGAAAAATCATCATAAAGCGGGTGAACTTTAAATCCTTCATAGCCATCTATAGGGCTCTCGCTCCACTGCCAAACGTTACCGATAACATCATAAAATTCTGTTTGTTTGAACTTATCAACTGGACATGAAGAGGCGAAATATTCTAGATTAATGTTACCTGGTGCTTGTGACCAATCGGATAAGTCGGTGTCGAGTTGATCACGTAAAACTTGCCATTCAGCTTCTGTTGGTAGGCGCACAGAGTCATCACTGATACTGTCCTTCCAATTACAAAATGCCTTGGCTTCTAAAAAATTAACCTCGACAGGCCAATTGAGGGGTAACAGAATTTCCTCAGTTAAATTGCGTTGCCAATATCGACCAGCTTTACGGCGCCAGAAACGTGGCATTTCAGTTTTGCTAAATTCTAGCCAGCTTTGACCTTCTTCTGTCCAGAAGCTTGTAGTTTGATAGCCACCGGCATCGACAAATTGCAGAAACTCTTGATTAGAAACTAAATATTGTGAGGCTAAAAAATCATTTACTTCAACAGGTAACTGCCCATATTCGTTATCCCAGCCGTAGGTCGCATTAGAATCTGGCTTACCTAATATTAACGACTGACCTGCAACACTTAATAAAGCATTATCTGGAGCTGAACCTGAGTCAGGACAGTTTTTCCATACATTAGATGGGGTCAAATACTTAGTATCGAGCATGCGCATTATAACTGACGATGTCTCAATGTGTATCCGCTCATGTTCACAGCCCATAAGGATAACCCAAGATAATGAGTCTTGAGTTATCGGTAAAGTAATGTGCATACTATCAATTAGGTCTAATACACATTCTTTGACTTGGTCGCGATACTCAGAAACAGCTTCAACACTTGGCCATTGATAATTATCTGGAGAAAGATCATCCCATGACATTTCATCCACACCAACAGCACAAACAGATTCTATCTGGTTGTTGACACGCTGCTTAATAAATTTGCCTAAAAGTAACTTATTAACATAGAAAACCGCAGTGTGTCCGTAATAAAAAATTAGCGGGTGACGCAATGGCTCAGGACGCAATACGAATGCTTTATCTTCGTTTATCAACGAAAACAGCGATTCATACAATTCCCACGTTTGTTCAAAGTAAGCTTTCAGCTCGGCTCGTTTTTTTTCAACATCATGGCCAGTTAACAGCGGTGGCTTATCTAATGT
>OOGD01000006.1_pt1 | contig 64985 bp, 49 predicted proteins | sample 1670381 | NCBI WGS metagenome assembly OOGD01 (sample SAMEA98146918, study PRJEB22522) | marine metagenome | biome: marine biome; feature: marine water body; material: sea ice | place: Arctic Ocean | collected 14-Sep-2015 | depth 1.3 m | reverse complement strand
GCATTATACATAGGTTTAAGAATAAAATTTGTAGATTAATAAATAGTAGCGGGTCAGCTCAATTAAATTATAAGCAAGTGAGCAAATATTCGTTGATCTTATCTATTACCGTGGCTTAAATACTATAAAAAGTCCAAAAGTTAGTGTTCAGTAATGCACTCCACTCCACTAAGCGTTACTTGTAGATTCAACCTTTGAACTTAAGTAAGTCATAAACACTTTACTGGCTTTAGAAAGGTAGTGGTTTTTTTTCCTTGCCAAGCTTAACTTAAATTCAATTTTTGGTTCAAAGGGTGTGGATGTCATATGACATTCGTTTTGTAAAATACGTGATAAACAGGTAGTAATACCCACCTCATTGCGAACTAATGATTTTTGCAGTTCAATAAGGTTAGTTTCCATACGGACATCTAATGTTAAGTGATTTTTTTTGGAATATTGACTCACAACTTCACGTAAAAAATAACCTTCATGAAACAATACCAGCGGCTGTTGGCAAAATTGTGTCAAAGATATGGTTTGTTCGGTAGCTAGTGGATGTGAGTTGGCCATGCCTGCCACAATCTCTTCATTAATAAGTTGTGTATAACGTAATTGTGGATTTTCTAAATCACCACGTATCAAAGCTAAATCTAGTTCGCTATTAAGTAACATTCTTTCAAGTGCTGCGGTGCCTTGATCCACCAAATGTATTTTTATTCTTGGATATTTTTGTTTGAACTCGGTCAATATTTTAGGAAAGTAATAAGAACCCATCATAGCAGAAACACCAAAACGAATAGTGCCACGCTCTAAATCTTTCAGTTCTTCTAACTCTAATTCAACCTGCTTAGCTTGACTTAGTAGTTGTGTTGCCAATTTATATAGAACTTCACCTTCAGCTGTCAATAAGGAATGTTTGTCAGCACGGTTAATGAGTTTTAGTCCAACTTCTTGTTCTAGCTTTTGGATCGCAACGGTTAATGCGGGTTGAGCGATACCTACTTTATGGGCTGCTCGAGTAAAGTTGCCGAGCGCAGCTAATTGACAAAAATATTCAAGGCGTTTTAAGTTCATGACGATGCACCCAATAATAAAAAGTTATTAAAAATATAAAAACTATATATTATATTTATTCCTGTTTTAAGCATACAGTAACGTTATAAATTAGACTATGCCTACACGGTATTTAACGGAGTTACCTTATGAGTCAAAAACTAACCTCTTTTAGCTGGCAAGATCCTATGTTTCTTGACAGTCAATTAAGCGAAGAAGAACGCATGATACGTGACACAGCTCATGATTATTGCCAAGAAAAGCTGCTACCACGTGTACTTGAAGCTAATAGACATGAGCACTTCGATCGCGAAATAATGAATGAATTAGGTCAGTTAGGTCTGTTGGGTGCCACCTTACCTGCTCAATATGGCGGTAGTGATGTCAATTATGTCAGTTATGGATTAGTTGCTCGAGAAGTTGAGCGTGTAGATAGTGGTTATCGTAGTGCCATGAGTGTGCAATCGTCACTTGTCATGCATCCTATTCATACATATGGCACCGAAGAACAACGCATGAAGTATTTACCTAAACTGGCCTCCGGTGAATGGGTGGGATGTTTTGGTTTGACTGAGCCTAATTCAGGCAGTGATCCGGCGTCTATGACTACTCATGCAAAAAAAGTGGACGGTGGTTATTCCTTAACGGGCAATAAGATGTGGATAACTAATTCTCCTATCGCTGACGTTTTTGTTGTTTGGGGTAAGCTCGAAGGTAAAATCCGCGGTTTTGTGTTAGAAAAAGGTATGCAAGGTTTATCGGCACCAAAAATAGAAGGCAAATTTTCTTTGCGTGCCTCGATAACAGGCGAAATTGTTATGGACAATGTTTTTGTGCCAGATGAGAATATGTTTCCTGAGATTAGAGGATTAGCAGGGCCATTTGGTTGTTTAAATAAGGCTCGCTATGGTATTGCTTGGGGTTCAATAGGCGCTGCAGAGTTTTGTTTTAATGCTGCTAGAAGTTACACCTTAGATCGCGAACAATTTGGTCGCCCTTTGGCAGCCAACCAGTTAATTCAGAAAAAACTTGCTGATATGGAAACTGAGATAGCACTTGGCTTGCAGGGTTGCTTACAAATGGGCCGTTTGATGGACGCAAATCAATGTCCAGTTGAATTGATTTCTTTAATGAAACGTAACAATTGTGGCAAGTCTCTGGATATTGCTCGTGTTTCCCGCGACATGCATGGCGGTAACGGGATTAGTGATGAATATGGTGTGATCCGTCATGTAATGAACCTTGAAGCGGTCAATACCTATGAAGGTACTCATGATGTTCATGCACTAATCTTAGGTCGTGCCATCACTGACATTCAAGCGTTTTATTAATCATTAACGTTTTAGTCGACATTAATCCTGTCGACTAAAACCAGATAACTACGGAGTGTTTTGCCGGAAAAATCTGCTGCTTGTTTGTTAGTTGGAATCCGATTTTTAAACTGACCCTACCAGTATAAATTCTGTTATATTTGTTGTGGTAGGGCCGAAAAATTTAAGCCTTATCAAAAAATCGTGTGTTATTTAGTATTCCAAAACCTTTTAAATGCCCGTCACTAGATTGATTCAGGTTGACCGTGACGAATATTTTAGCCTGAGTCGTCAGTTTATTATCTTTGCTTGCAGCATCACTGTAAGCCTCTTCTTCTAGGATAGAACATGTTTGCTTTGAAAGTTTTGTGTCTAAGAATTTATATGAGAATCTTCAAAGGTATCACTGTAATTTTACCGTTTAAGTGGCCAAAAATTTTTGATGGGCCAGGTTCTTCCCTTGAGTTGTGCCGGTACATCGCTAATCAAGGGCATAAAAAAATTTTACTGGTCACAGATTCTATGTTGGCCAAGCTAGGTTTGTTGGATGCAATGCAAGTGGAGCTAGAGAAACAGGGTATAACCGTCGTGATATATGACGGCGTAATGCCAGATCCTACTATTGCACAAATCGAAGCGGGTGTGAGTGTACTAAAAGACAATAACTGTAAGGCGATACTGGCAGTTGGCGGTGGTTCATCTATTGACGCTGCAAAAGTGATTGCTGCTCGTGGTAAAAGTGATAAGTCGATTATCAATATGGCTGGTCTTTTCAAGATTTACTTTAGTGGTACGCTACCTCTTTACGCTGTTCCAACCACCGCGGGCACTGGCTCTGAAGTGACCATCGCTGCTGTGGTTTCAGATCCCAAACAAAAACGTAAACTGCCGATAATAGATTTAAAGCTGATGCCTGTTGCCGCAGCACTAGACGGTGAATTGATGACTGGCTTACCTGCTCATATTACAGCGGCCACTGGAATGGATGCGTTGACCCACGCGGTTGAATCGTATATTTCTCGAAATGCCCTAAAACACACTGACGTAAAGGCAATTGAGGCTACTCAACTGATTATGGCAAACCTAGTCACGGCAGTAACTGATGGTAGTAATGTGGCTGCGCGGCAAGCAATGGTAAGAGCATCAAATTTAGCTGGTATGGCTTTTACGCAGGCAGGTGTTGGTTACGTGCATGCAATTGCCCATAACTTTGGTGCGTTGTATCACACTCCACATGGCGTAGCTAACGCAATAGTTATGCCTTATGTATTGGATTATTCTAAGTCTAGTTGTACCTTACGATTAGCTGATTTGGCTAAGGCCTGCAACATTGGCCTCGCAGATGCTAATAATGCTAATAATGAGCAATTAGCTGAGGCTTTTATCCAGCGCATTCGCGAGATGAAGCATAAGTTCAATATTCCAACAAAACTAGCGGCTTTGCAGCGTAAAGATATTCCGCAAATTGCTGCTGCAGCTTTAAAAGAAGCACGTTTCACTTATGCGGTTCCGCGTTACATGAATAAAGCGACGTGTGAAAACTTGATTAGCCAAATGCTGGTGGAGTGATCCCGTGACAGCTTCTTAGCTGTTCATTAATATAAAAGACTTCTGGGATGCCTCAATGTTTTTTAGACCAATACTTAAAGGTTGCTCAATCTTTAAGTATTTAATGTGCTGTGTGAACATCGTCAGAACAAGTCCTTAACCTACTGACAAAGGCACGTATTTAGAAAGAACCGCCTTTTCGAAGTTTATACATTTCAATATAAAAAATGGTGAGCTGTGCATATCTGTGTTTGAATTATAGATAGGTTTATCTTTCATATTTTGGGGCAAATAAGGTTAAAAGGCTTAAGGGTAGTTGATCGACAATCAAGAAATACTTAAGATGTATATGTGTTATCAATTTAGATTTAAACGGTCTATATAGGGTCAACAACGAGTGTATTTATGGCTATAGCTAATTCCCCGTCCAAGCTCAGCCTACCTCAGCACAATCCGGGTGTAGCAACTGTTCTAGAATTTCTTATTTTCAAATTTCCCGGCATCACAAGTGATGTATGGCTACAACGTATGGTTGATGGCAAAGTGCATTGGCATGACGGAAGCTTAATTAGTGCGCAAACCCCTTATGCGGCCCAGCAGCGGGTGTATTATTATCGTGAAGTGGCGCGTGAGCCTGTGATCCCTTTTGCAGAAGAAATTGTGTTTGAAGATGAGTTGATTTTGGTGGCATATAAACCGCATTTTTTACCTGTTATGCCAGGGGGGAAATATGTTGAAGAATGCCTGCAAAATCGCTTGCGTAATAAAACTGGTAATCAGCAATTACAAGCCGTGCATCGCATTGATAATGGCACTGCAGGCTTAGTATTATTTTCGGTTAACCCCTACTCACGTCAACATTATCATAATTTGTTTGCAACACATCAAGTCAGTAAAACGTATCAGGCTATCGCCAAAATAAATAATAAGATTGTGAGCGTCAACCAACAATGGGAAATTAAAAATCGGTTAGAGAAATCTGAGCCGAGGTTTTTAATGCATATTGTTGAAGGGCCGGTTAACAGCCATTCACAAGTTCGTTGTCTGAAAAAAAATGCTGATACAGCTTTGTTTGAATTAAGCCCTATAACAGGTAAAACTCATCAACTAAGGGTACATATGCAAAGTCTGGGTTGGCCGTTATTAAATGATGCTTACTATCCGAACTTACAGCCAAAAGAGTTAGATGATTACAGTAAACCTTTACAATTATTAGCACAAAAAATCCAATTTATTGATCCCGTTACACATCAAACAAGGTCCTTTTCTAGCAATACCGAATTAAGCCTAGATTGATGAGTATCCCTTAACTTTCGTCTGGTCTTTAGAGGCTATAAAAGAAAGCTCGCGTATAAGACGGGTATAAATGGATATATCAAAAGTTATATAAAATAGCTTACCAGCAAAATGTATCATCGGCTAAAACGTTATTTTTTGTTAAAATAACAAGATTACGTCTTACTGGTAATTTGATTATGACGCAGACCTTTGCTGATTCCCTTGTTGTACTGGATTTTGAAACTACCGGACTTTCGCCTGGTTTTGGAGATAGAGCTATCGAAATTGGTGCGGTTCGTCTTGAAAAAGGGCAGGTGGTTGGACGCTTTCAAGCACTTATGGATCCTGGAAAACCAGTCAGTGCCTTTATCGAAAAATACACTGGTATCACTAACCGTATGTTAAGCAAAGCGGCTCCTTGTAATGAAGTTATGCATGAGTTTGCTGATTTTATGGGTGACAGTAATCTAGTTGCCCATAATGCATCATTTGATAAACGTTTTTTGGATGCAGAGTTAGAGCGGATTTCTAGAACGTATAATGGCCATTTTGCTTGTTCTTTATTGGTTTCGAGACGTTTATATCAAGATGCTCCCAGTCATAAATTAGGTTCGTTAATCACTTATAAAAATATTCCATCGGAGGGCGGTTTTCACAGAGCCTTATTTGACTCACAGATGACTGCGAAATTGTGGATGACCATGTTGCAAGATATTTCACAAAGAATAATGGCAAAAGAAGTACCATTTAGATTAATTAAAAGGCTTGAGAAAACACCAAAGTATGCAGTGAGTAAGTTACTGCAAGAGCAGTAATTTAAGGTGCAAGTGCAGGTACAAGTAGTACCCTTGCTATTTATTGGCTGTTACAGTCAATAAATAGCAAGCCTGTTAAGGGTATTAGGACTGAACGCTAATCCTTTAGCTGATTTTCATTTTAATATTTTTACTCACGCCTGCAAACTATTTTTTAACACTAATACCGCCTTAGCAATTTATGAACAAAATCTAACATCAGATAGTTGTTTAATCGCTCTACTAGCCTGTGTATATGAGCCTGGATATCTACCAAATGACTGGCTTCTTTCAAGCCTTCGCCATTATTAAACTAGCAATTTAATCTATTTTCTATCAAGCTTTCTACCACACTTGGGTCGGCTAGAGTCGAAACATCGCCTAGTTGGTCATATTCATTGGCAGCAATTTTACGCAATATTCTGCGCATGATTTTACCCGAGCGTGTTTTAGGTAAACCTTGGGTCCATTGGATAATATCGGGGGTAGCGATAGGACTTAACTCTTTGCGTACCCAGTCTTTTAACTCTTTGGTGAGTTCTTCGTTATGGCTATGGCCTTCAACAGGACTAACAAAAACGTAAATTCCTTGGCCTTTTATGTTGTGAGCATAACCTACAACAGCGGCCTCAGCGACAGCAGGGTGGGACACCAGTGCACTTTCTATCTCGGCAGTGCCCAAACGATGACCTGACACATTTAGCACATCATCGACTCGTCCGGTTATCCAGTAGTAACCATCGTCATCTCTTCGACAACCATCACTGGTAAAATATTGATTTTCATAGGCGCTAAAGTAAGTTTGAATGAAACGAGTATGGTCACCGTATACTGTTCTAGCCTGACCGGGCCAACTATCGCGGATCACCAGATTTCCCTCGCCCGCGTGTAATAACTCTTTGCCGTCCTTATCGACTATGGCGGGCTGGATCCCAAAGAAAGGTATACTGGCTGCGCCTGGTTTTAAAGCGGTTATGCCGGGCAGTGGGCTGATCATGATGCCACCTGTTTCAGTTTGCCACCACGTGTCTACAATAGGGCAGCGATTTTTACCTATAGTTTCATAATACCACTGCCAAGCTTGGGGATTAATGGGTTCGCCTACTGAGCCTAATAATCGGAGTGAATCACAGTGAGTTCCATCGGCAGGATAATCCCCATGGGCCATCAATGCACGTATTGCAGTGGGTGCAGTGTAAAGAATATTGACCTTGTGCTTGTCTATTATTTGACAAATTCGTCTTACATCAGGGTAAGTTGGTATGCCTTCAAATAACAATGTAGTGGCGCCATTAGCTAGTGGTCCATACACCATATAGCTGTGACCCGTTATCCAGCCTACATCTGCAGCACACCAATATATTTCGCCAGGATGATAGTCAAATACATATTTATGGGTCAGCGCTGTGTATACCAGATAACCACCAGTGGTGTGCACGACACCTTTAGGAGTGCCTGTAGAACCAGATGTATAAAGGATAAATAAAGGGTCTTCAGCGTTCATGACAGTAGGAGGACAATCTTTTGCACAATCTACGACCAATTCATGCCACCAAACATCGTGTTCATTAAACTGTACCTGTGCACCTGTATTTTGAAACACTATGCTGTGTTCAATACTGTTACAGCGATTATCTTTTAAGGCTTCATCGACATTAACTTTTAAGGGAACGGTTTTACCACCACGACGACCTTCATCGGCGGTGATAACCACTTTTGCATCGCAATCATTGATACGGTCGGCTATGGCGTTAGGTGAAAATCCAGCGAAAACAATAGAGTGTATTGCTCCAATTCTAGTGCAAGCCAACATAGCATAAGCGGCTTCGGGTACCATTGGCATATAAATAGCCACACGATCTCCTTTAGTCACCCCCAATTTTTTTAAACCATTAGCTAGACGGCACACCTCATCATGTAATTCTTGATAGCTAATATTTTGATCAGAGTTAGGGCTGTCACCTTCCCATATAATAGCTGTTTGCTGTGCCTGTTTAGCTAAGTGTCTATCGATACAGTTGTAGCTGACATTTAATTGACCGTCTTCAAACCATTTAATTTGTAAATTGTCTTTAGTAAAGTTAGTGTTTTTAATGATAGTGGGAGCTTTATACCAGTCCACAATAGCTGATTGTTGTTGCCAAAATTCGTTGGGAGACTCAATCGATTGTTGATACATTGTCTGATATTTTTCGACATCTAAAAAAGAATTTTGCTTGGCTTGTTCTAGCACAGGATAAAGTATTTCAGACATGGCTACTTCCAGTAAAAAAGATTATTGATAGTATTATCATATAATTACCACTGTGTGCTTAATTAGCCGTATATTCTGCCCATAAAAGTAAAATATTTGTGAAAAAATGGTGTGCGCTTCTAAGTTTGATGTTTTTTCAGTGCATACAGTAAAATACTACTGCAACTTGAAGGCATCATTAAGTAGGCCGACTGACTGTCAAAACGTTTTGTTGATAAACCATAAGAAGTCGTCAAGTGTCGCGGCCAAAGGTGGCTAACACTAGCCATGCTCGACATCAAAAGAGGTTAAACTATATAAACCAGAACGATAAAGTCAAGTCTGGTTTTAACTGGATACTTGCTCACCTGCTATATAAGTAGCACTCACAAAATATTGGTCGGTTAATACAACCCAGTCTGCATCGAATCCTGCGGCTAAATGTCCCTTTTTTTGCTGTAGGCCTAGAAATGTCGCTGGAGAAGTGGAGGCCATCTTGGCGGCGTTTTGAATAGAACAGCCTAACGTCAGCACACTGTTACGAAAAGCACTAGCCATATCTAGGGTCGAGCCCGCTAATCTACCACCTTCAATAGTTAATTTGTTGCCCTGTCGATTGATTGTCATGCCGGCGAATTGTAATTCAATTTGCTCGCTACCTACGTGAGACATCGCATCGGTAACCAGCATAATGCGCTCAGGTGTTTTACATTTAATGGCTAATTGGCAACTGGTAGTATCCACATGTTCGTTATCAACAATCAAACCGCAATAACTAGTTGAGTCTAACAATGCCGCTCCAACCATACCTGCTTGTCTACTTTGCAAAGGTGACATGGCATTAAATAAATGGGTGAAGCCTTGTGCGCCTGCTTTTAAGGCTGCAAATGCCTGAGAGGCACTTCCATTGGAGTGTCCTAAACACACCTTTACCTTAGCTTGTACCAACTCCTTAATAATCTCGACTGATACGTTTTCTGGAGCCAGGGTGACACATACTAAACCTAAATCAGTACGTTTAAATACCGCCATTTCTTCAGGGCCAAGTTGTCGAATATGCTGAGAGGGGTGAATACCCTTTTTAGGCTGACTTAAATGGGGACCTTCAAAATGAATACCAACTATGCCTTTTAGATTTTGCTTGATGGCTGAGGCCATGGCATTAGCTGCCAATTGCATAGTGGTTAAATCATCTGTGATAAGAGTAGGTAAAATAGAGGTGCTACCAAATTGTTGATGGGCATGACTCATCGTCATCAGAGTATGCAAAGTGGGTTGATTATTGAACAATACACCGCCACCACCGTTAACTTGCACATCTACAAATCCAGGAACGACTAAGCCAGAAAATTGAATCGCATCATCTTGAAATTTTGCTGATTCAATTGAGTGTATTTTGCCGTCTTCAACGCTAATCAATTGATTGGTTTTAATGGTTTTTCCATCAAACAAATTTTCTGCAAAATAACGCTGCATTTATGCCTCTATCATGTTCAGTGACGTCTTAAAACTAAGGGTTTATCTGTGTCTCGCACTATTTACGGTGCCACTAACCCTATGTAGATATGAGAATTAGTCAATGACCAATACCAATATTTTGTTTAACTTTTACTGTACAGTTATTACTGAAGGCGCTGAGAACGATTAATACTTAAGGCTCTGAGAACGATACAAGCAACCCGATTAGTATTTAATACTAACTTCAAATATTGTTGGAGCAAAGAGGTAGCCTCCACTTAGTTCAAATAATAATCTGGTTGCAGATTACTTTTAACAAACCCGTTATAACCCCAGAATCGCCTATTCAGCAGATAATAAACTGCTTTTGAAAGATAGTTCTACTGCATTTTATCAACTTCAATACGGTTGTCATAAATGATTGTTATAAGTGATTGTTATAAGTGATTGTTATAAATGGTTGTCATTATTTCTGCTCGGTGATGAACATCAAGTTAAGTAAGATTGAGTCTAAGTCTACACTTTCAGGTTATTTTTCTTCGATATGAGTAGTCTTAGTTCCACGTGGGTAAATTAGCGATCAATTGAAATAGATAGCATCTATTTCAATTAATCAAAAAACCAAATGCTAAAATTGGTGTCATAAGTTTCGAAATTCTTATTTTGAAGTGAATTTTAGATTTTACACCCAAAAAATTTTGGTCAAAGCTTCGTTTAAAACGTTGAATTTTAATAAACAAATAAACAAATAAGGAATACGGTTTGAAAAATCAATGTTTTATTAGATTTCGTGATTTTCTAACACTTACTGGAAAGTCATTCAGCATAAATAAGTCGTCTATTATCTTCTTAGACTCGCCCGGAGTGATGTTTACTTTCGAACCTGACGGTGTGGTTGTTAAACGTCCGTTGTTACCTCTTCGTAAAATTAAGTACGCTCAACTCAACTTTGATAGGTTACTCAATTTAGGTATGTCACCTTTATAAAAGTATGGAGCAGCATAAAACAAGTTGTTTATTAAACGTTACTCATAGCCACCTACTATTAGCATCGATTGAATATGTGTGTATGAGCAACTAACTTAAACTTTTGCAATTTATTGGTATGCTAATTTTAGATCCCTAGTAATAAAGAGATACACAGCCAATAGAAAATTTCGATTTGCTCTTCAATTTCAGCTAAAAACTCTTCAACACTTATGCCTAATGATTGCTTTGTCGAAATAAACTGGGTGAAACACCGACTAATTTTTTAAAACTTTTTGAAAAATTAAAAATATTGGTATACCCGACGTAGCTAGCGATATGTTGAATAGACCAGCGGGTATTAAGTAACAAACTTTTTGCACGCTCTATACGCAGATGAATCAGTTTTTGTATCGGGCTCTTACCGAATTGTGTTTGGCACAAACGGTGTAAATGGGGGGGTGAATAATGCAATTGTTCACACATTGCTGCTATCGTCCAGTCATACTGAAGGCGTTTTTCAATCTCTTGAAATAAATTGTGTAGTCGATTGTTTGTTTTGTTCTGATTGTCACCTTGCAGAGTGGCATTGAGGTAATAACTTAATATCGGCATAACACCTTTGCGTAAGGTCGCATCTGGTTCGCTATACAAAAGCTCCATGGCAAAATGTAATGGTTTCAGTTTTTGCTCGATAATGACCACGGCTCGATCTAAAGCGATATGTTGCCAACGTTTTGTACTTGATAGGTTTAGCCAAATCACATCCCATTTTTCTGCTGCTATGCTTACCTCAAAACTCTGTTTGGGGGGTAAAATAGCTAACGTATTGGCAACCAGTGCATATTCATTGTCAATAGTGGTCAGTTTACCTTGGCCTTTCAGCGTATAAAACAGCGTGTGTTCAAGGGGAGCTGAGCGTGAAACGCAATATTTTCCTGATAAATTAGAACATCCGGCTAAGGTAATATCTAAATGTTTCATTTCAGCCAGAACATCTGAATCTATGAAGCGTTCATAACAATCTTGACCAATATCGAGTACGTCTTTAATGTGATTTTTCATAAAATTAAATGATAGCTTTAGATAAAATTTTGCGAGTTTTAAGCATAATATAAACAAAGTATTTTCGCTACATTAGACAACATAAGCAAAATGCTAAATTAAGCATTTAATATGCCTACGGGAAGCACTATGACGTCATTAGATCACATTATTCAGCGCCGAGATTGGGAAACGCCATTATCCACTCACATAAACACAGTTAACGCGCATAGTCCTCTTAGCGGCTATAAAACTCTTGTTGATGCTCGTAAAAAACAAAACCCTCAAAGACAATTATTAAATGGTCAGTGGGAATTTAAGCTATTTGATAAACCTGAAGCGGTGGATAAGTCATTTATTAGTGAAAAAATAAACGATAGCTGGCAAAAAATACCTGTACCTTCAAATTGGCAACTTCAGGGCTTTGATAAGCCTATTTATTGCAATGTAAAGTATCCTTTTGCGGTTAATCCGCCTTTTGTCCCAAGTGATAATCCAACTGGCTGTTACCGGACTGAATTCGGAGTGACCCAAGAGCAATTGGCCCAGCGAAACCATATTATTTTTGAAGGTGTAAACTCGGCGTTCCACTTGTGGTGCAATGGTCAGTGGGTGGGTTATTCTCAAGATAGCCGCTTACCTAGCGAGTTTGATTTGCAACCGTTTTTACTAGCAGGTAAAAATCAGATAGCCGTAATGGTGATACGTTGGAGTGACGGTAGTTATCTTGAAGACCAAGATATGTGGTGGTTAAGTGGTATTTTTCGTGATGTGCTATTACTTACCAAGCCACAACAACAAATTCGGGATGTATTCATCACGCCTGATTTAGACGCTTGTTATCGCGATGCTACTTTAGCTATCAAAACGTCCATTAATGCACCGAATAATTATACCGTTAGTGTACAAGTATTTGATGGTGAGACAGCCATATGTCGACCTCATACCCAAACCACTCAGAACAAACGAGTCGATGAGAAAGGTGGTTGGGATGATGTGGTATTTCAAAGTATTTCGTTTGAAAATCCTCGAAAGTGGACTGCTGAAACGCCAAATTTGTATCGCTGTGTGGTGAGCTTACAAGATATTCAAGGTAATACTGTTGACGCAGAGAGTTACGATATTGGCTTTAGAAAAGTCGAAATGATTGATGGGCAATTATGTGTAAACGGCAAGCCACTGCTAATACGCGGTGTTAATCGCCACGAGCATCATCCAGAAAGCGGCCATGTGGTAGCCGAATCAGACATGATTACTGACATCAAGCTGATGAAACAAAACAATTTTAATGCAGTGCGTACTGCCCACTATCCGAACCATCCTCGTTGGTATGAATTATGTGACGAATTAGGGCTTTATGTAGTGGATGAAGCCAACATAGAAACTCACGGTATGTATCCTATGGGCAGATTAGCTGCTGATCCACAATGGGCTGGTGCGTTTATGTCGCGTTACGCACAAATGGTAGAGCGGGATAAAAACCATGTCTCTATTATTATCTGGTCACTAGGTAATGAATGCGGTTATGGTGCAAATCATGATGCCATGTACGGCTGGTCAAAAAACTTCGACCCATCACGGCCTGTGCAATATGAAGGCGGTGGCGCTAACACACCTGCAACAGACATTATCTGCCCTATGTATGCGCGTGTTGATTATGATCTTGAAGACGAGGCTGTACCTAAATATTCAATTAAAAAATGGCTCAGTTTACCTGGCGAAACACGGCCCCTTATTTTATGTGAGTACGCTCATGCGATGGGCAATAGCTTAGGTAGTTTTAATGACTATTGGCAAGCTTTTAAAGAATATCCACGTTTGCAAGGTGGCTTTATCTGGGACTGGGTTGACCAAGGGTTATCAAAAATAGATAAAAACGGCGTGCATTATTGGGCATATGGTGGGGACTTTGGCGATACAGTGAATGATCGGCAGTTTTGTATTAACGGGCTACTATTTCCTGACCGTTCTGCCCACCCTAGTTTGTTTGAAGCTAAATATAGCCAACAACATGTTCGTTTCATGTTGGCGCCTATCACGAAAAAGAAAGCGATAACATCCTTAGTTCAAAACGAATATGCGCTTTCTATTTTCAGTGATTATGTGTTTAGAGCCACAGATAACGAAAAGCTCGTTTGGCGACTAATGCAAAATGGTGTCGTGGTTGAACAAGACAGTTTTCTGCTGAACATCGCGCCGCAAAGTACACTCAACACCATTATTAAACCTATTACACCATTTGAAAAGGGTGCTCAATATCATCTTAACTTAGACGTAGAACTTGCGAACGACTGCAGTTTTGCAGAAGCAGGTCATATAATGGCAACTGAACAGTTTGTTTTAGCCAATAGACAAAGTTTAATCAGTACTCATTTTGCTAAGCAAGGTGCCCAGTCAAACACTCAAAAAAATGTCAGCTTAAATGAAAATAATGAAACTATTGTTATTCAAGGGACAGGGTTGAATCTGATATTCGATCGCCAAACAGGCCTAATTAAAAGCTGGCAGCAAGACAATAAAGCAGTAATAGCCAGTCCACTGGTTGATAATTTTTATCGAGCCCCCCTTGATAACGATATTGGTGTAAGCGAAGTGGATAACCTCGATCCCAATGCATGGGAAGCTCGCTGGTTGGATGCAGGCATAGGTAAATGGCAACGCACCTGTCAAAAAATTAACGGGATATCTTCTAGTGAAGACATACGTATTACCTGTGTCTTCGATTATGAATATGAAGATGAATTATGTGCACAAACCCAATGGACTTATACCATCAACGAAAGCGGTGCAGTGAAAATTGATATTGACGTACTTTTAAATGAGGTGCTGCCGCCGCTTCCCCGTGTTGGTGTCAGTTTGGCGATAGCCAAACAAGACAATATTCAAGTTAAATGGTTAGGTTTAGGACCATTTGAAAACTACCCAGATCGTAAATCAGCAGCACGTTTTGGTGAATATAATTTGAGCTTAGACGAGCTACATACTCCTTATATCTTTCCAACTGATAACGGCTTACGTAGCGACTGCCGGCTGCTCGAAATAGCTGGGTTACAAGTACGGGGAGAGTTTTTATTTGCAGTAAGCTTCTATTCACAAAACCAGCTTGCCGCAGCTAAACACACTCATGAGTTAGTGACCGATGATGTGATTCATGTGCACATAGACCATCAACATATGGGGGTCGGCGGTGATGACTCGTGGAGCCCGAGCACTCATAAGAAATATCTATTGGAGCGAAATCAATATAGTTATTCCCTCATTTTTCAAAATAAAAAGTAGTCTTAAGACCGAAGGGCGGTAGTAAATAGGCCATTAAAATGGGGGACACTAAACCAGAACTCTTTACTCAGTATTGCTCGTAAAGGGTATACGTTAACTTGCGTGTCTCAAAATCAACTGCTCCTGCGGCAACAGCCTGTATTCGGTTTATCCAGCTATATTGAGTGAGGTGCACTTGTCTAGAAATGTTGGTCGTCACGGCTATGATACATGAGACTATATTCATTTGGCCGCAGTATTTGACATAGATAGTGCACTGACATCTGTTTTCAACGTCAGTCGAATGTGAAGTGCGCCTAGAGTTAAGTTATCGCTGTCGGTAAGCCAGTCTGCCCCGTCGTTTCTTGTCAACTCTGGATTGATTTTATCACCCGTCAGCTTGACCGATAACACGTCGATGACCACACGATGCACTTTTAGCCAGCTCCGACGTTCGCTCAGTTGAACATCCATCTCGCCAAGTGGTTTTAGTTCGATTTTTGGCATAGGTCACTTCTTAGTTTTGATTTGGCCGCTAATTTCAGCTTCGGTTCTAGACTTAACACTTTACATTTAGAAAGCAGGTGCATCGAGTACATTTATGTTGCCCGATATTTTATTAGTAAAAAGAATAAGCCACCTGCCATACCTATTCGACAGGTGACATTGTGCAGAGATTTTGAGATCGCTCAAGCGATCATCTTGACTGTAATCTTCCAACCTACTAAATTATTACTTAATAGCTTGCATTACCCTTTGTACTTGAGGATCCACATCTATTAAGTGGCCTGTTTTGAACCAAATTTGTGCACCCATTTGAGTTGTTTTTAGAGACAACAAACAACCGATAGGAGCGCGCAACCAACTATGTTGTAACAGTGTATCTTGTTGTTCTGTTACGCTGCCTTGTAAAATAAATAATTCTGCTCCGCCCTCGGGTGTAAATTCTAGATGTGTATTTGGCTGGATATTAATAATAGACACTTGTTCGTGTTTATCTGTATACAACGAGACGGCAGATACACCTTTCACACTTGAGTGTGGTACAGGCGTTAACTCATTTATATTTAACCGCACCAGTGTTCTATCTTCAGGTTGGAATTGCCATAATTTAACAAAGATTACACAGCCCTCTTCTGAGCTTGGAGTATGGCTAGACTGGGGTGGATTGCGAATATATGAGCCTGCTGGATAGTCACCGTATTCGTCTTGAAACACACCTTCAAGCACTACAAACTCTTCTCCACCTGCATGTATGTGGGGCGAAAAATGGCTACCAGATGCATAACGTACTACTGAAGTAGCTCGTGCAACTTCATTTCCCACTCGGTCTAATGGTTTTCTTGTGACGCCTGTCATAGGAGAGTTTATCCACTGCATATTGGCACTGTGTACTATTTCTCGTTGACTAAAATCAGCTGCAATTTTCATATATTCTCTCGAAAAAAATAGATTAGCTCAGGTGTGTTAGTCAGCTAAGTTTTTTAAGCTGGTCACCCAAGGTTCAAATCGACTTCCCCATTTTACATCGACTGTATAACGAGGTTTGTTAACAACGTTAGTGTCCACTGGTTTCAGCTCTTTAAGCAGCAACATTTGCTCCCGCGTAAGCATTATGTCTGGGTTCGACAAAGTATGTAGATGTAATCTAAAAGCATTGGTTTTTTGGTCATAAGTAGGTCTTGCTTGGCCTTTTACAATCAAAATATTTTTTTGATTAATATATTTTTCTATCAATTCTTCTGAATTTTGTGCTGTTTCTAAGAGAAATAAACGGCTGGATTGTATCTTTTCTTCATCAAGTCTTTCTTCTAGCCGTATTTTTAGGCGATGTTGTTCTTTATCTGAATCTTTAGTAAAAGTTGCTAAAAAAATCTGATAATGATCTTCAATAATACTCAATTGTTTTTGATATAACTCGCCATCAAACTCTAGTGCCCAATACAATTCTTTCTTTAATACATTCGATCTTTGAATTGATCGTTTAGGCTCAAAACCAAGGGATACCAGCTCAGTCTCAGTAATATCAATATAACGTTGATAATTATAGCGATGGCTTGGATCAGTTCCTTGGATTGGGATTCGCCATTTTATCTGCAATGCTAATCCTGAGTCTTCTTGCTGAGAAACATTCAGGTAAGGAAGACTGAGCTCTCGTTCCGTTAAGACCAATTCAGATGTTGCTAGACCTGTGCGGTTAATCCAAACGCCTACAAATAACATGATGTTAGTTAAAATGAGGATCAATAAACCTAGTGTGAGATAGCGTTTCATATATGTGTCTCCACAGATAAATAGATGTTGCGAATACGTTTAAACACCAAAAGTGCGAGTAAAGCAGATAATCCTACTAAAAAGAAAAATACATATTTGGGCACCAAATCCCACCACCAATCAAAGAATTTAGTGTAGATGAACAATAATAAAAAAACGTTAGCAGTATTGGTTACGTCACTCTTTTGTTGTTTAATTCCCAACCAGATAAGTGCTGCAGACAGAGTAAAGCCTAGTGTTTGATATGCCCCTTCAATTATCTCATTTGGAAATGTGAGGTAACTGATTTGAGCCCAGTTCGCGAGTACTAATATGGGTGAAAATATAATCATTAGTGCCGTTATTCTGTATGTGCTGCTAAAGTCGTTAAATTGTTTATGCCTACCAAAGTACCCAATAACAAACAGTAAAATACCGGGTATAAAAAAGTTTTCTGGCCTCTCACCAAAGTTTAGCCAGTATATGCCACTCCAAGTTCCTAGTCGCATAGCTATAAAACTGCATGCGCAGCCTATGGCGAATATCAACATTAATCTTGTATTACAGGTATAAGCCAGAAGAAATGCAAAAGCAGAAAATGTGACAAAGGCATTGGGAGAAGGTGTGATATTAAAAATTTGCCCGAGCATAGAAATATTAAGCACAAAACTAGCGAAACATACTAGTGCGGACATTTTTGAAAAGTATGCATGTTTTTCTTTATCTGCCAGCGTTAAGGTCAGAATAAAAAGTAAGAGTGGCGAAATCACTAAAACACTGGCTTGAGTGATAGTTGTTAGATGTCCCCAAAATTGATAAAAAAGAAAGAATAAACTACTCGCCATTGCCAAGGCACCAGCCAGTGAGGCAATTTTCATACCTAACGATAACTGTTGGGATTGCACATTGGTATCAATATCAAAAGTATTGGATAAGTCTGATGTGAGCTGCAAATGATAAGTAGCGATCTTGGCTGATTGTTGAGGGGTTAATGAGACAACATCTTGTTGTTTTAGTTGCGCTAGTTCGCGTGTAAATGCGTGAATTTGTTCAACGCGTTTTTGCGCTTCGCTTTGTGATATTACAGTTATATCCATATACTCTTTAATCTCGCTTGAATAGTCAGGATTTAAGACAAAAAACATCTATATGATGTTTTTTGTCTTATGTGAGCAACTAAACCTCTGATGGTGTGGCGTTTTCCTTAGAGCTTTTTATACGATTAACTAGACGCGATGCCATGCGGAATAACCATATAAACCCTGCTTTAAGATCTTCTAAGATCATATATAAACAAGGTACCAATATTAAGGTTACTAGTGTGGCGTAGAGCACTGCAAAGCCAAGTCCTACCGCCATAGGTATAACAATTTTTGCCTGAGTACTGGTTTCAAACATGATAGGCAAAACACCCACAAAGGTAGTAATTGAAGTCAAAGTGATCGCTCTAAAACGAGCACAACCAGCTTCTGTTACCGCAGTTAATAAAGCATATCCCTGTTTTCGTCTTTGATTAACAAAATCCGTCATTACCAAGCTATCGTTAATCACTACTCCTGCCGCTGCAATTAATCCAAATACTGACAACATGCTTAGGTCTAGGCCAAAGATAAAATGTCCCCATATTGCACCGGTCAAGCTGAATGGTATAACTGACATAATAATCAATGGTTGACCGTAACTTTTTAACGGTATGGCCAGTAATATAAATATCATTAACATGCCTATAATAAAGAATGTGTACTGTTCGCTTTCTTGAGCCTGCTGCTCTTCAATGGAACCACCCAACTCAGACTTTACCCCAGGGAAGTTAGATTTTAGTTGTGGCAACAACTTTTCTTCAACTTGTTCAATTACAGTATTTGGCTCTACGACTTCTTCGTCAATGGACCCATATACATAGACACTTCTATAACCCTGTTCTCGGCGTATAAAGTTAATTCCGGGTGTTTCTGTGAGAGTGACTACATCACCTAACATCACTTTTTGCCCCGATGGGGTGGTAATCATCGCATATTTAAGTTCAGAAAAGCGTTCACGAGTGAGTTTAGGATAACGCACCATAACTCGAACTTCTTCTCCGTCACGAATCACTCTTTGTGCTTCACCACCAAAAAAGCTGGCACCCACTTGGTTGGCGATATTAGCTAAGTCTAAACCCAAATCGTAAGCAACAGGTAATAAATCAATTTGGATCTCTTTACTGGCTGGATCTATACTTGAGCTGATGTCAAATAATCCCTCTTGTTGTTGCAACATGGAGATGAATTCACGACCTGCGGCATTCAGTAAATCAATATCTGCACCAAACAACATAAAGCCAAATTCACCATCACTGCTAGGGCCACCAACAAGATTATCTTGAATAGTAATAGACTTCATACCCGGGATGATTGGCATCGCATCACGCCATCTTCTGGTTAATTCAAAAGCGTCAAAATGACGTTCATCTTCATCCACTAAAGGTACTAAAATCCTGCCAGCTGTCCGACCTTGATTAAACACCATGATATCTTTCATCATTGTGCTGCCGTATTCTTCCACAATTTTCTTATCTACCTCAAAGACCATCGATTCTATTGTTTTGAGCGTATCAATTGTTGTTTGGTCTGAAACATTTTCATTCATTTGAATATTAATGCCCGGAAAATCATGGGCGACTTTGGGCGACATAACCGTTCTAACGTAATCACCTTGTATCAGGCCCCAACTCATCACCAAAATGGCGATGAAGGTTGCAAATACGAACCAGCGCCATTCAATGCAACGTGTGATAAAGTTTTTGTACGGACCGTTTACAAAATTAAAGAATCGTTTGTTAAATCGTGCTCGCCAACTATCTGGTTTGATTGGCGTAAATTTCATATTGGCCAAATGTGCTGGTAGGATCAATTTAGACTCAATTAAACTAAATACTAAACATAAAATCACCACCATTGAAATGTTTGTGAAAAACGCAGCCTCTGGGCCACTTGAAAACAATGAGGGTGCAAATACAGCTATGGTAGTTAACACCCCAAAGGTAGCAGGTTTGGCGACTTTTTTTGCGCCTCGAACAACACTTTCTACACCGCCTCCCTTTTCTTCAATCTCAGTGTATGCGGCTTCACCTATCACAATCGCGTCGTCCACCACTATTCCCAACACCATAATAAAGGCGAACAAAGATAGAACATTAATAGTCACACCAAAAACTGGCATCATCATTATGGCACCCAAGAAACAAACAGGTAGGCCTAACATTACCCAAAATGCTAATCTAAAACGCAAAAATATTGTCAACATTAAGGCCACTAAAAGCGCGCCTTGAAATAAATTTTTGAGCATCATGTCAAGACGTGCATTCAAATAAAAGGTCATGTCCACTAAGATTTTTAGTTCTAATCCTTGAGGTAATGTTTTGTTGCGCGCTTCTACGTAGGCTTGTACTGATTCAGCTATAGGCACAGAGCTCTGGTCCTTAGTGGCCTTAACATTGAAAGACATCGCATTTACGCCAGAGTATTTGAAATATCGTTCACCTTCAATGAACCCATCTTTAATTTGTGCTACATCTTCAAGTAATACTTTGGCACCGTTGTCGCCAATTTTGACTGGTATTTTTCTGAATTCATCACCCGTGTAAAGTTGATTCTCTACTCTTATTGCTACCACACCTGAATCAGTGCGCAACTGTCCGGCGGATATATCGGTAGAAAAGCGTCTAATTGCTTGGGTAACATCAGCAATAGACAAATTATATTTACGTAATGTTTCTGGTTTAATTTCTATGGCTATTTCATCTTCGGGAGCCTCTAATTGAACCAATGATACGTTTTGTAATGCCATCAGCTCATCTTCGACTTGTTTGGCAATGGGTTTTAAATCACGTATGGGCAGATCACCCACAAGTGCCATTTCGATTACGTCTTGGCGGAATTCAATTTGGGATATGTTGGGCGGCTCCATTTCAGCAGGAAAAGTAGCAATACTATCTATCCTAGCTTTCACCTTATCTAACACTTCAGACAACTCTTCGTCTGCATCTATTTCCAAAGAAATTGAGCCACTACCGCGACGAGCACGAGATGTGCTTTGTTTTATTTCAGTAATATCTTTGAGCACTTCTTCCATTTTAATTAAAATGCTTTGTTCAATCTCTTGAGGTGAAGCACCCCGATAGACGGCGCTAATATTGATATAATTAATTTCAAAATTAGGGAACATTTGCCGCTGAATAGTGAAATAACTAAAAATTCCCATAATAATAATGAACATCATCATTAAGTTGGCGGCAACAGAGTTATTCGCAAAAAATGCAATCAGGCCTGTTTGTTTTGGTTCAGGAGTGTGTGGTTCGGTAGGTAAATTGCCTGTATTTTCAGTAGACATGGTGTTGCCCTTATAATAATTTCTGAACGACTAAGTCTTCTTTTGGCTCGGCAATTTTGACTTTCATACCTTTCTGAGGGTATTCAGGTAAGGTGGTAACTAGTATGTCTTGGTCTTGCAGACCCTCACTAATCAGAAAATAGGTACCTTCTTCACGCAAAACTTCAACCCGTTGAGGCTGCATTTGTTGTTCTTCGTCTAACAACCATATAATACGGTTAGTCACCAATTCTTGAGGTAAACGATAAACTTGATTTAGCGTTTTTCCAGCAAAACTAACCTCTACATAATGTCCAAATTTTAATGGTGGTACAGACGATTTTAAGCCGTAAGGATCTTCGATTCTCACTACCAGCTGACTCATGCGTGTGCTTTGATCGATAATACCTAAATCACGTGCAACTTTTCCTTCACGAGTAATAGCATTGTAACCCTTAGTACTAATAGTCGCTTTGTGTTGAGTAATGTCACTGGGTAAAAACTCTTTATCAAAACCTGCAATAGGAATCGATACTTCTGCAGATTCGATATTATAAAGCTCCCCTACTTGAGAACCTTGATTAACGTATTGCCCAACCCCAAGATCACGGCTAACGACTAAGGCATCATAAGGAGCTTTAATGGCACAATTATCTAAGTCCCGTTGAGCTATTTTAAATCTTGCTTGTGCTGATTTTATAGACGCTTGAGCACTAAGCATTTGCGGCTTACGTAAATACAGGTCAGATACTTTGCTGCCTTTTGCTTCTCGTTCAGCTACTTCAGCTTTGGCTTGTTCTTCAATTAAGTTTGCTCTGGCTAAGCTAAGGTCAGCCTCGGCTTGTAACAATGCCGCCTCATACGTGTCCAACTCGATAGTAAATAGGGTATCACCACGAAAAACTAAACCACCAGGCACAAAATTAGGGTGCCAAGTAAGCACCTCGCCTGATACTTGTGCCGACACCATTGTACTTTCTAATGGGCGCACTTCTCCGTAGCTGGTTATTCTAACTTGATAATCTTCAGCTATAGCGGTTTCTATTTTTACCGTGGGGCGAATATCTACTGGCTCATTATCTTCATCTTTTTCGCCAGAGGCCTCTATAGTCGCCATTGCGGCAAAACCAATCACCAGTATTACTAAGGGTAATATTCCTTTAAGCCACTTATTTTTCATACTGCTTTTCTCTATTACCAAATCTGATAGGCTCATACTAACTTACACGAAGCAAGATACATAAGCTCATTTGTAAAAATATATGATCTCTGAATAGTTATTGTTAGCTTATTGTTATATAAAATTTACGATCTATAGTGAAAAAAACGGTTGGGTTTATTATGATAACGTCCATCAAAAATATAATGGGGAAGACACTTATGAAACATTGTGCATTTTTATCTATGGACAGTCTCGAAGATTTCTTTCATCACGACCAAATGTTATATGAACCATTAAAAGTGGCTGGTTGGTTAGTTGAGGAGGTATCTTGGCGAAAAACTGATGTTGATTGGAATGTTTATGATGTAGTGGTAATCCGTACGGCCTGGGATTATCAGGATGATGTTGAAGATTTTATGGCGTGTTTGCAACGTATTGAGGCCTCATCCGCTAAATTACAAAACAGCTTAAAAATTGTTGAGTGGAACATCAGTAAAAGCTACTTAAAAGATTTACAAAATCAAGGTATTAATATTGTACCTACACTCTGGTTCGACTCTTTTTCATTAGCTGAATTGCAACTTGGTTTTAGTCATTTTAATACATCAGAAATAGTCTTAAAACCTTTAGTTAGTGCTAACGCAGATCATACATACAGGATGACAGCAGAAGTTCTTGAAGAACAATCAGACCTATTGAAAACTGTTTTTTCTGAACGTGAGTTTATGTTGCAGCCTTTTTTAAATGGTATAATTGAAGAAGGTGAATACTCACTTTTTTATTTTGCTGGGCAATATAGTCATAGTATTTTAAAACAGCCTGGACTAGGTGACTTCAGAGTACAAGAAGAGCATGGAGGACAACTCAAATCAATTCAACCATGCGAAGAGATGTTGACTACTGCAAGACACTGTTTAGCAGCTTTACCCGCAGATGTATTGTACGCACGCATAGATTTAGTACGACATAAAAGTGAGTTTGCGGTCATAGAAATTGAGCTAATCGAGCCATCGCTATATTTCAATATGGACGCTGAGTCTCCGCAACGTTTTGTCGATGCATTTATAGAAATGTGTTGAGGTTTATGAATACATATCAATATAAAGCAACTTGCTACAATATTGATTCTGTTATGTTTTTGTTTACTAAATAAAAGTGGCGCAGTGTCAGTTGGTGCTAGAATTAAAAGATGTTAGCTTGATGGTGGAAGAGCACAGTTATCTGTAAGACATTACACTCAGGTTTAACGCTGGCCCGTTCAATATGAAGTTAGGCCGGACGTAAGCTGGAAAGACATCATTGTTAAGAGCGCTGAGTTAAGAGCGCTGATCGGTTTAGATAAACCAAGTCATGGGCAAGTGTTTTATAACGAGCTCAATGCACCCGGCGTTTCCGTTAACCCGTCAGATGCCTGGTTAACGTTGTGTACTGCTTAATATCTGATTTGAGCAATATCAATTTTCAACCTCTCTTAACACCCCACAAGTTGGCGAGAAAACTGTTATTTAAATTGACAACGATCCCTTTAATGCCATTCTTTTAAATTCAAAACACATCAAGATCTTTAACATTTTTTGAATAGTTTTAATGATCAAATGACTTGACCCATTTGCAGTCTTTGTTCAACAATGACTGTAATTTACTAGTAACAGAAATCATCAGTGCGACGCTTACCAAGTCAGGTTTCATTGATTGTCCTTTCTGCTTTTTTTAATGTCTAATTACTATAAAAAACGACAGGGAAAATAATGCGAATAATACAACAAACCCTAATATCAGTCGCCGTTTTGGCTGCTTGCGTTGCTTGCGCTCCCACAAGCAAGCCTGAAACAGTTATCAGCGCTGTGACCTTAACGGCTGCAGACGCAAATGAATTTTTAGGACAATATGCCAGTGAAATGGAAAAGATAGAAACGCCTGCAGCCCACGCTTCATGGGCTTATGCAACCCATATCAATTTCGATACTGGCAAAGTCAACGCATATTTTAAAGAGCAAACATCGGTATTGAGCGCTCAGTATGCCGTTGCAGCAGCCAAATTTAACGATGTAGAAGTTGACGCGGATACTAGACGCCAATTAGAACTCCTAAAAGCTGCACTTGAAATAGCACCACCTGCAGACCCTGTAAAGGCTGAACGACTTGCAGCAATTGGTTCTGAAATGACCAGCATTTATGGGGCTGGTGAGTACTGTAGAGATGATGGTATTTGTTTGTCTTTAGTGCAAATGAGCGCTGAAATGGCCACAAGCCGTGATCCTGAATTACTTCAAGAATATTGGCAAGGTTGGCGCGAAATTTCAAAACCCATGAAAGGTATTTATGCGGAGCAAGTGGTGATTGCTAATGAAGGTGCTAAAGAGCTAGGTTTTGCAAATACTTCTGAATTATGGCGTGCTAAATATGACATGCCAGCCGCTGAATTCCCAAAAGAATTAGACCGACTTTGGGGCCAAGTAAAGCCTTTTTATGAAGCCTTGCAATGCCATGTACGAGCCGAGTTATCTGAGCATTATGGTGAAGAGACTGTGCCGCTAGACCAGCCTATTCCGGCACATCTTTTAGGAAATATGTGGGCGCAAAGCTGGGGTAACATTTACGACATTGTGAAACCAGAACAAGAAATGAACGTCCCTGATGTCACAAAAGCAATGGCTGACCAAGGCTACGATGAAATTAGAATGGTCAAAGAAGCGGAAGCGTTTTTCTCATCCTTGGGTTTTGCACAATTGCCCGAAACGTTCTGGGAACGTTCAATGTTTCAAAAGCCACCTGGACGTGATGTGCAATGTCATGCATCTGCTTGGAACATAGACAGTAAAGAAGATCTGCGTATTAAGATGTGTATTCAAATAACCGGTGAAGAATTTAACGTTATTCACCACGAGTTAGGTCACAATTATTATCAACGTGCATATAAAGACCTTCCCATTCTTTATCGTGGTTCTGCTAATAGCGGTTTCCACGAAGCAATTGGTGACACTATTGCTTTGTCGATTACTCCCAAGTATTTAAAAGGCCTCGGATTAATCGATGACATTCCTGACACTTCAAACGACATAGGTATGTTATTAAAAGTAGCGCTTGATAAAATCGCGTTTATTCCTTTTGGCTTAATGGTTGATCAATGGCGCTGGCAGGTCTTAGCAGGGGACATCACGCCAGATAAATACAACGAGTTGTGGTGGGAACTGCGTGAAAAATACCAAGGCGTATCTGCTCCTGTAAGCAGAGATGCTGATGCTTTTGACCCAGGTGCTAAATATCATGTGCCTGCCAACGTGTCTTACACACGCTATTTCTTAGCACATATTTTACAATTCCAATTTCATAAAGCATTGTGCGATATTGCTGGCAGTGAAGAGCCATTGCATCGCTGTTCAATTGTTGGCAGTAAAGATGCTGGAACAGCTTTAAATGACATGCTTGAAATGGGTAAGAGTCAGCCTTGGCAAGAGGCTTTGCAAACAATGACGGGTGGCCGAGATATGGATGCATCCACTATTGAGGCGTATTTTGCACCTCTGAAAGTTTGGTTAGATGAGCAAAATGCTGACCGTCAGTGTGGGTGGTAAATTGTTAATAACCAAATACTAAAATTAAGTAGCTGATTATTTGTAACTAACAATACTTATTAATGCCATCCTATTGATATGGGATGGCATTAACTTCACATCGAGGAAAGAAACAGATTTCAGCAGCTCTGTTTTACCCTCCTCATAATATTTCTAAAAAAATATGAAAATAAAACACTTCTCTTAAATAATATTCAATTAAATCGTGGCTTCATGATGATTGATAGTTCGGACAAAAATTTATACGGTTATCAAAATGGACGTCATGTTGATGAACGCTGTCAACGTAGATTTTTTGAAAAGAACAGGGCGCTATTTTACTATTTTTAGACTCTTTATTTATTTCTATTATCATTAATATGAGGTAGTTATGTGTTTTCTTGCTAAAGTGCTTTGGAGGGTTGAGGGTTGAGGTTGGAGTTTTGGGTCACTATAAGATTTTCGGAAATAATAAGAAGGGGGTTTACTCCAATTGAACTTATTATTGTGATTGTTGTTTTAAGTATCTTGTCGGTTACCGTTGCCCTGCGTTTTATTGATATTAGTGCTGATGCGCGAACGGCTATTCTAACATTAACTAAAGCACAGTTAGGGAACACTCTCAGATTAGCGCATGCTAATTTTTGATATCAGATTATGGTGACTCAAATATAGGTCTCCCCATCAGTGTGGTAGGGCAAGACGTTATTTTGGTATGTTCGACTCTGACAGCCACCTTCGAGCAAAAGAGACGGCATTACTGTTACGAAGTGTGTCTTGTTGATTTATGATGTTTAACTATTCCGTTTAACTATTCCGTTTAACGATGACCAGTCAGTATCGTTTGATTAATCGAATGACTGGTTTTTATGTCGGTAAAATGTCAATGAACCCGACATCAATTTTGTCATGTTTGAAGTGTTCATTTACCGACTACATTTATTTTAGTAACGTTCTGGTAGGGTTTGCAAGGTCAGCATTTTCCATGGTGTTAGCTGGTTAAAACCTACTTTTTGGTCAATCAATTATACTTAGCTGGGGTTCATCGCTATAAACTTCAGTGCCACACCGTTATTGCACCAGCGTTGACCAGTGGGTTTAGGGCCATCATCGAACACATGGCCCTGATGTCCACCACAGCGTATACAATGATATTCGGTTCGTGGCCAAATCATTTTATAATCCCTTTTAGTCGCCAAATGCCCAGGTATATGTGTGATAAAACTAGGCCACCCTGTACCACTTTCAAACTTCATTGCTGACGTAAATAACGGCAAATCACACCCTTCACAGGCATACACGCCCTCACTATGCTGTTCATTTAAGGCAGAGGAACCAGGCCGCTCTGTTTGCTCATCTCGCAGCACTTTAAAGGCAGCTGAACTAAGACGCTGTTGCCATTCTTGCTCACTCAATTCAATAGGCGTTAACACTAAGCTGTCGTTGTAACCTTTAGGAAGCAACTCGCGCCATTCCTGCTGTACTGCGAGCGCAGTTTTGGTTTTTTTGAACGCGGGCTCAGCAAAAGCCGAAAACATGGTGCTACCTAATCCTAGGCTTGCGGTCACTGCAATAGTTGACGTGATAAATTTTCTTCGGTTCATAAGGCGCCTCTTTTTGTAACTTATAAGTAACTAGACCGTAAATGGTAGTATTTATTTCTAAATAAAAATAAAAATAAAAATAAAAATAAAAATAAAAATAAAAATAAAAATAAAAATAGAAATAAAAGGTCTGAGCCAATTAAAGGTTCAGAGTCAATTTGACTAAGTTGCGTTCTAGTTGAGATTGTAACTAACAAAAATCAATACGAAACGACTGAAAAACATGTTCAAAATTTATTGTCGCTTATGACTTGTGCGATAAATGCCGCCATTCTGTTGTCGGACTAAAATGACAACATAGTAGCGAACTCTCCAATATTTTTAAGTGCAAACGAGCGAATTGTTTCACGGCCTGTCCACTGAACATAATTACCAAGCCACCCATAACAGTCTGTCTATTTATCAAGATAAGCTAGGCTAGGCTTTGATGAGGAAACAAATCAAAGGATTGACGTTGTGCCCCAACCTCGTAGTTGTCAAATTAGTTGATTGGATCTTCCTAATTATCTCGCGTTTCCCGTTGCGTAAGGCGCTTTTTTTGTGGGGTGTAGATAATTATTCTGGATATAGCTATTAACACCGCTGCGGCCTGGTTAAAAATGATTGTTATTTTTATCTTCCGTGTTCGCCATAGATTAGGGTGCCTATGCGGTGATGGTTAATCACGTACATGTTGTGTTGCATGAGGATGTGAAGTAAACCCAAGAGTGGTCAGACTATGACGTTGTTTAGCGTTGGCATCGCCTACACAAAGGCACATAACTCAACCAAATGTTTGCCAGATGAGTTCCCATAAGCCAAGGCCAGCAGCTCACCTTAGATGACACCATTACCGAATATCGCAGACGTTTCATGACATTAGCTGGCTGATGCGAAATCTAAATGAGTACATTGCCCGGCAAGCCAACAAAGAGGATGAATGTAGGGCAGGTTCTGGGAAGGAAGGTTTAAATCTCAAGCGTTGTTAGATGAAGCTGCATTACTGTCCTGTATGGCTTATGTTGACCTTAATCCTATTCGAACCAAAATGGCGAGGACCCTAGAAACTTCAAATCACACCGGCATTAAAAAGCGATTAAAGTCGATAAAACAAAATATGCCTAAAAGTATCATATTTCCCCTCAAAGATTACTCTGAGATAGTCGACATACTGGCAAGATAATCAGAAATGACAAAGCAGAACATATCGATCAACAACAACCCATTCTGAAAAATTTAGGCGAATCAGACGAACAGGGCTCACCCTCACTACCGAGTTTGAAAAACCATTTTGTTATGCCGAAAGAACAAAGCAATCGATGAACCATTTTAAAGAACACACAGGTCATCAGCATATTCAAGTTATGGTAGCTAAAACGTTGTTACGCTTTGTTTGAATTCAACGGACAAGTCAATTTATAGTTAATATCCATTGACTCATACAAATGAATAAAAACTTTCGACCTGCTTCATAAAGCCACTTATGAACTAAAAATCAACTTAGTATTTTAAGATTTTTATTTAAGTTTATAAGATGAGGTGTTTGATAAATTTCGTACGACGTGTGCTCATCCATATTGCCTGCATTTTGCAGCTGGACGACCCATTTAATTCAAATCATTTTGTCAAATTCTAAACAATCTCAAACTCCTCACTTTAAAACGTTAAATGAAAAGCTACCCACTACTTTGTGATTGTTGATCATGCTGTGATTGGGTAACGTATTATTTTGGGTGTCTTTGTAAAGATCGATTTTGAGTGTTATGTAAGTTAAGTAATTATCACCTTAAGGCCATAGTCTCATTCCCATTCCCATTCTCATTCCCATTCCCACTTCCACTCCCAATCCCACTCCCACTCCCATTAAGGCAGTTCAACATTGCTTTTGACTCAGATTAGTTTTCGATTAATTCTGCTCTTTCAAGCAATATTGACGTTACAGGTCAAAGCACCCCAGTAGCGCTCATTATCAACCGGATACCTAACCCTGCAGTCACTATCACGACTATTGCACCCAACGTATTGCCTAACCATTTATTCACGTATTGCCCTAACTGTTTTTTCTGGTTCATCACAACCAGCAAAAACATGGCAATAATAGGCAATAATAATCCGTTAGCAAATTGTGCGGTCAGTATAATACTTATGGGTTTGATGCCGGTTAACGCAAAGGATGCACCACTAAAAATTACACTTAGGGCAATTAGTTTGAAGACTCGCGACGAAGTGCCGCCTTTGATCCCTAATATTTCTGTCACTGCATAGGCGGTAGCTAAAGGGGCAGTGATTGAACTGCTTAAACCCGCTGCAAAAAAGCCCATGCCTAACATGGTTTTTGAAAGTGAACCGAATAGTGGCTCCAATTGTGTCGCCATATCGCCGGCCCCTGATATGTTCAAACCGCTGCCAAAGATGCTGGCTGCGGCGGTGGAAGCTATCAATATTGTAATCAAACCACCTAGTCCAATGGCGGTAGCAGTATCTGCACGAGCATGTTTTAAATCGTTAATCGATGACCACTTAGCTTTTACCGCAGAGGCATGTAAAAACAAGTTGTAGGGCACGACTGTTGTACCAATAAGAGCGATAACGGTTAATAGGCTACCGTCTGGAATGTTGGGTGTGGTAAGTCCTTTAAAAAGCGCCGTTAAGTCTGGTCCTACTGAGATAAAAGTGGCAATAAATGCTAGTGCCATAATCGCCACTAACACAAGTAACATACGTTCAATCTGTTTATATGAACCGCGCCACAATAAAATACCCGCTAACAGCGAAATTACGATAACAGAAATGCGGTAAAGCGACCGTCTTTCATCTGTTAGTGCTTGAATGCCTAATGCTGCGCCTGATAAATTGCCGGCTTCGTAAGCTGCGTTACCCAGATACAAAGCCACCATAATCAAACTAAATAGTGGCCATTTCCAGACAGACTGATTCAGCATAATTCGCAGTGTTTCGCCTAAACCTTGTTGGGTGACTAACCCCAATCGAGCAGACATTTCTTGCAAAATAATGGTGGCGACAGTAGCAAACAGTAGAGCCCACAGCAGGGTGTAGCCGTAATTTGCTCCTGCCAATGTGCAAGCAGTAACGGTTCCTGGGCCAATAAACGCAGCCGCAATTAAGGCACCTGGGCCGATGTTTTTAATACGTTTTAACATAGGTTTTAACTTACTTGTTTCTTATTATGAGATAGGCGGGTACATCACCCATCGGCTTTTCCAAACCCTCCACCAGTGGGTGATTGAATAGATATACTGTCCCCAGCGTTAACCGTAGTATGCTCACATCCTGCTAAATATTGATGCTCGCCGTTGGGTTTTGTTAACCAGTTGCGTCCAATCCGTCCCGCTTCACCGCCGTTAAGACCGAAGGGTGGGGTTATTCGGTGTCCTGATAAAATCGAGCACTGCATATCTTCTAAAAAGGTAATGGTGCGAGTAATACCGTCTCCTGCATTGTATTTACCTTTGCCACCTGAATTGCGGTCAATTCTGAATTCTTTGAGGATCACCGGGTAACGTTGCTCTAGTATTTCGGGGTCGGTCATACGGGTATTTGTCATATGGGTATGCACTGCGGCTACACCATTAAAACCTTCCCCTGAAGGCATAACTCCCGCAGGACTGCCGGAACAAATTGTTTCGTAATACTGATAACGTTCATTTCCAAAGGTGAGGTTATTCATAGTGCCTTGGCTTGAACCTAATACACCTAAGGCAGCAAATAGCGCATTGGTCACCGCTTGGCTAGTTTCAACATTACCTGCTACTACCGCCGCCGGGAAATATGGATTAAGTAACGAGCCTTCAGGCACAATAATATCTAGCGCTTGCATGCAGCCTGCGTTAAGCGGGATATCATCGTTAACCAAACATCTAAATACATACATCACAGCAGCTTGAGTTATGGCTTTTGGGGCATTCAAATTATTGTTTTGTTGCTCACTTGTGCCTGTAAAATCAATACATGCCTTTAATTTGGTTTTATCAATAATGATTTTAACAACAATGGTGGCACCCGATTCTAACGGGTAACTAAACTCACCATCTTGTAATCTAGCCAGCACTTTTTGTACTGAGGTTTTGGCGCTGTCTTGGATATGTTGCATATAAGCATAAACGGTTTTAAGACTATGCTGCTCGACCAGCTTCAGTAATTCATTTACACCTGTTTTATTAGCAGCGGTTTGCGCCATTAAATCAGCCATATTTTGGGCAATATTTCTAGCTGGATAATCACCTGAAGAAAAAAGCTTTTCAATACGCTCAGTTTGAAAATGCCCTTGTTCAATTAGTTTTACGCCGTCTAGTAATATGCCTTCTTGGTGGATATCTGTGGCCAGCGAAGACATGGAACCCGGTGCAATACCTCCTACGTCTTCATGGTGGGCACGGCTGGCGACATAAAATAAAATATTAGCGTTAGCCGAGTCAAATACTGGGGTAATAACTGTAATGTCGGGTAGGTGAGAGCCACCGTTGTAGGGGTTATTTTGTACAAATACGTCGCCTGCATTGATGGATTGAGTACCATTAATAATCACTTTGACACTGGCATCCATTGAGCCTAAATGCACCGGCACATGCGGTGCGTTGGCAATCAAGTTCCCAGTGGCATCAAAAATGGCACAGGAAAAGTCTAAACGTTCTTTAACATTAACTGACTGTGACGTATTACGCAGCACTATGCCCATTTGCTGCGCTATGCTCATAAAAGCACTGTTAAATAGCTCTAGTGTGACTGGGTCTGCCTTACCTAGCGTGTTTTGTTGTAAGGATAAAGATAAAGATGAGACTGAGTCTAATGTCGTTTTTACTTTCTCAAAGTGAAGCACCAAATGGCCATTAACATTGACTTTCACTCGCCAGTTTTTTTCAACAATAATGGTGCCTGTAGACTCAACAATAATAGCTGGGCCAGTTACTTCATGACCAAATTTAAGTGAGGATAGCTTTATGACAGGGGTCTCTAACCATTCACCCTGGCTATAAATTTGCCTAACGTTTTGTATTTTTATGGGCACGTCGCTGGTTATCGTTTGTTTGGCTTCTGAAATTTTTTCGGCGCCACCAAAAGATTCAACAATCAAAGTATCAATCACTATGGCTTTACTAGGCGCACTGCCGGCAGATCCACTGAGAGCGGTCCCACTAAAGCCAAACTGTTGTTCATGCTGTTCTTTAAAGTTTTGTTGCATGGCTGCAAAAGTATCTATGGGGATGTTAAGGCTGGTGTCGGTATTGAGGTATTTGAGTAAAGCAGTACAGTGATGAGTGATGTGGTTATTGTTTAAGCCTTGTCTGTTTAAGTCTTGCATATTAGCTAGTTTAAGTTGCTCAACAGCCATATCAATGGCCTGCATGTCACCACTTTGAATCAGTGGGCTTGCTACCTTCTGGCGCTCTACTTGTATATCGGCTAATCCCATACCGTAAGCTGATAATATGCCAGAATAACTATGTAAAAATATAGTTTTAATGCCTAACTTTTCAGCCACCAAACAAGCATGTTGTCCACCTGCACCACCAAAACAGTTCAGCACATAATTGGACACGTCATAACCACGGGCAATGGATATTTTTTTGATGGCTTGCGCCATGTGTTGAATAGCAATCGCTAGAAAACCTTCCGCTACGTCTTCAGCGCAACGTCCATCGTCAATGATTTTCGCGATGTCTGCAAAAGCTTGTACTGAACTTGTCTTATCTAAAGGCTGGTTTTGTTCTGGGCCAAAAATATTAGGGAAAAAATCAGCCTGAATTTTTCCTAAACACAGGTTAATGTCGGTCACTGCAAGTTTGCCATTACGTCGATAACATACTGGTCCTGGAACGGCGCCTGCAGACTCAGGGCCGACCCGAAAACGTCCATCCTCGTAACGTAAGACTGAACCACCACCGGCAGCTACAGTATGGATGTGTAACATAGGTACACGCATACTCACACCCGCGACTTGTGTTTCGTAGGCTTTCTCAAACTCGCCAGCATAGTGAGATACATCGGTAGAGGTACCACCCATATCAAATCCAATGATTTTATCAAACCCTGCTAGTTTAGCGGTGTGCACTGCACCCACTATGCCGCCTGCAGGGCCAGATAAAATCGCATCTCGCCCGCGGAACGTGTCTGCGCTAGTAAGGCCGCCAGATGACTGCATAAATAACAATTGTGCTGGCGTTTTTTGATTTAGCCCTTTACTAATATTTTGTATGTATCTTAATAGTATAGGGGTGAGATAAGCATCCACTAAAGTGGTTTCACCTCTGGAAATTAGCTTTTGTAGAGGACTGACTTCATGGCTGGCTGAAATTTGTTTATAGCCAATCTCTTTGGCCAACTGCATCAGCTGTTTTTCATGCTGGCTGTATTGGTAACCATGCATTAGGACTATTGCTATGCTCGTTAGACCTTGGTTAAAAGCACTTTCCAACGCTTTTTTAGTTAATTCAATATCCAGTGCTTGTAAGACTTCACCCTTAGCAGTGACTCTTTCATTTATTTCCACGACCTGAGTGTACAGAATATCTGGTTTTTCAATCCTTAAGGCAAAGGTATCAGGGCGTGCTTGATACCCAATTTCAAGTGCATCTTTAAAACCTTTTGTGATCGCTAGTAGCACACTGTCACCTTTACGTTCTAGTAAAGCGTTAGTCGCAACTGTAGTACCCATTTTGATTTTGTCGATTAGTCCATCAGGCACGGGATCAGATTGGTGGATATCCAGAATTGATTTAATACCAAATACAGCCGCATCATCATAGGCTTCTGGATTTTCAGACAGGTATTTTTTGCATAGCAGTGTGCCATCTGGATGTCGTGCAACAATATCTGTGAAAGTGCCACCGCGATCAATCCAAAATTGCCAATTTTTATAATTTGTGCAGAAGTCTTTAGTCATTAGATATGCAGTTGGGTACCTTAATTACGATTATGCCAGACCTTATTATTTAATCTATTAACTTAGATAGAAGACTATAAAGTCAGCTGTAAATGTCATTATTACAGGGAATTTGTGAAACAAGGATGTCAGCATGCATCAAGCTATGCAGATCTGTCAAAAACATGTTGCTCACTTGTTCAAGGAAACAGGTTGTATAAGCCATGCTGTGTATCAAGATCCTGAAAATATTTTATGCATATTTTTATGAATAATGGGAAAATCAATCAAGCACTGATGCTAATTTTGTTTTCCCTAGTTCCAAAGATTTTGCTGAAAAATTGAGAATGACAATTACTGTACTAACTAATTTATATATCTTTATGCTGAAAAACTTAAACAAATAGTTATTTAAACCCTTTTGACATTTTTGGCGAGATAAAAAATAGCCCCCCCCTTAAATAAAAGTAGAAATGTTCTCATTATAAAAAAGATCAACGATTGTTTATTTAGTATTGTTAGTAAGACTTTTCAGCCAAGGGATTGCTTTGGCGTTTGGTGAAAAATTGAATGATGATTATGTTCTTAGCCTTCAAAAAGAAGCTGAAAAGTGCGACTTATTGCTCAATTTAATGACAACAAATACAACAATGCAGTAATTAACCTGTGGATCCGCATGCCATCTACTTTGGCCCTGTTAATAGATGATAGGTGTGGTGGTATCTTAATTGAAGCCATTAGTAATGGACTTACCTTAAATGACCGCTCGGGTGATATCGATTTGAGTCACATTGAAGGTCGTGTGAAAATTGAAGATCTTTCTGGCGATGTTGTGGTCGAAGATTTACGTGGTGACGTTTGCATTGATGATCGCTGTGGTGGGATCAATCTAAAAGGTCTAGTGGGTGGCTTAAATATTGATAATTATTCAGGCGATATATACGCAAAAAACATGTCTGCTAATATCAGTCTTAACGATGCCACTGATTTTAAATGAAAATATGACGGCTCTGGTAATGTAAGTTTACGGAATATGAAAAGGAACTTGAAATTGTTATAGCTTTTTTGGTACTCGGCACATCTTATGATCGGCTAACTGAGAAGCCAGGTTAGCCTGCTACGACTCGATCGCGGCCCTGTTTCTTTGCTTGGTATAAAGCATCATCTGCCCGCTTCAGGGCACTTTCTATATTTTTTTCTTCACTGTCCCATTGTGATACCCCTGCACTAGCAGTAACTTCAATAATCAATTTATCCGCTAAAGTGGGTGAGTTGGTAATAGTGCTACGAATTTTTTCGGCCAGTTTGATTGCTTCTGACATTGATGTCTTAGGTAACAATATCAAAAATTCTTCACCGCCAAAACGAAACACGGAGTCAGAGTCTCGGCAGTTTTCTTGGATAGTGCCGGCAACATTTTGAATAACTTTATCGCCCAGATCGTGACCATATTTATCGTTAATGGATTTAAATAGGTCTATATCAAAACTTATGACAGACAAGTCAGAGTGATAACGTTTGCTAATAGCAACGAACTGCTTGGCTAAAACTGCAAAAGAGCGGCGATTAAGTAAATTCGTTAAATAATCGTGGTTGGCTTCCTCATATAAACTTTTAGAATATCGATTAGATTTAATAGATAGTGGGGTAATAAAAAATAAACATTCAATAAGAATGGTCAGTATGATGATAATTAGTAACAGTTGCTGGGTAGTGCGCAATTCATGAATTTGCTGGTTACTCTCTACTTCATATAGTTTCACCGTAATGTTGAAACTATTTAGTATTTGCTCCTTGGCCATGAATAAAAAGATTGAACCTTCAAGATTGCTTTGAGTATCTATAGAGCTTCTTGGGCGATCTAGTATTTGATTGATTAATGATGAAAATTCAGTCATTTTTCGAGCAATATTATGAGGTTCAGAAAAATATAGTGCAGACATAGGTTCTGAAAGCGGAGATACCTGATTTTGTTTCAATTTTTCAAAATGTTCTTTGAGCAGATAATGATAGTTTTTGTTCATTTTGTTGAGGGCAAATAGTGCTTTTTTTTTGTCGGTAACAACACCTCTTGCGATATATTCATTTGTATACAAAACGGTGCGTTGTGACAACATCCGTTGTTGCCCACTTACATTAATAAGTTTACCAGATACAATTTGCTCAATAATTATTTTATCCAATGTAAAATGCACAAAGATAGACAAAGCGGCAATAATTGTTAGTGAAATCACATAAGTTAATGTCATTCTGTGAGCAGGATTTAACATCCAATTAATAAAGAGTTGTTTTTCCATCTTGGAATTCGGCTACAAGCATATCCTTAATTGGAGGGAATAATAGCCAATTTTGTTAAGATTCGCTTATGATATTTTAGATAATTTACAAATTGGAGAGTCACATGGCACAGTGGTTAGATACAACAGTGGTGAATAGAACCGATTGGAATGACCATTTATTTAGTTTACGGTTCTCTTGCACTGAGTTTCCTCAGTTTAAGGCCGGACAATTTACCAAGATAGGCATTGAACACGATGGTAAAATAATATCTCGCCCTTATTCACTTGTCAGCGGACCTGACGAAAATGGGTTAGAGATTATTGCTGTACCTGTTGAAGATGGTTCTTTATCTCCTAAGTTACACAAGCTACAAATCGGTGAGCCTTTAAAAATCATGTCACCAGCAACAGGATTTCTTATCCTTGACGAAGTGCCGAAGAGTCGTGATTTATGGTTAATGGCAACAGGTACCGGAGTGGGACCTTTTTTGTCTATTTTAGCCACAGAACAAGTTTGGCATAATTATGAAAATATAGTTTTGGTCTACGGCGCTCGTTATGAAGATGATCTAGCTTATAAAGAGTTGATTGCCACTTGGTCTAAACAATACCCAGATAAGTTCCACTTTGTGCCAATCGTAAGCCGTGAAAGTATGGCTGATAGATTACACGGGCGTATCCCGTTATTACTTAAAACATCACTTATTCAACAACAAGTAGGTCTGGATATTCATGCAGACCATAGCCAAGTAATGTTGTGTGGTAATCCAGCTATGATTGAAGAGGCGACTCAAACCCTAATTGAGTTGGGTTTATCTAAACATCTTAGACGTTCACCTGGGCAAATATCTTTGGAACGGTATTGGTAGATTAAAAGTAGTTGCGAGTGTTAGTTGCGAGTGTTACTTGCGACCAAAGCATGGTTGTTTTAAATTTAATGTTACACCCATGAGCTTGGCCTTCAGAAAAGCTAAGTTTTTTGCAGATGAAAAATTAAAAATATTTGCGGAAAATATCCTAATGTCGTGAGTGATTAAAGTGCTGAGCAATTGCTAATTATACAGGCTATGTTGTTTTTACATTCTCGAATGGAGGTTTGTATTAAAACTATTTTTTAAGGGGGATTTTGTTAATTTACTTAATGTAACTTGCGCGTAATGTTACTCCCTAATTCTGTTCTATATGACATAAACATCAACTTACATAACCTAAGACTGAGTAAGTTGAATAGAAAATCTGCATCGTTTATGATAATTAAATCAAAGCTTGTAAGGACACAGTATGGTATTCGAATTTTTGACTCACGAAGCTAATGCTCCATATTTTTTTGCACTTTCTTTTTTGGTAATACTTTTTGTCTTTGAAGTGTTGGGATTGCTAATAGGTATGAGTCTAAGTCATTCCTTCGACAGCTTAATTGATTTTGATGTAGATACCGATGTCGGTGGTCACCTTAGCCTTTTAGGTTTGGGTAAAGTGCCGTTGATTATCTGGTTAACATTCTTTTTTGGCTTGTTCTCAACACTCGGATACGCCGCCAACGCAATATCTAATTCTATAACAGGGTTAATACCAATTTGGTTAAGCATCGCACCTGTGGCTATTGTGTCTTTTATAATAAATGGGGCGCTGTGCAAAGCGTTTGCCAAAGCCTTTCCTCGATTCGAAACAACAGCTGTTAGTACTGACACTTTTTCAGGAAGGGTTGCCAAGATAACAATTGGTAATGCAACGTTCACAAAATTTGCCATGGGTGTGGTACTTGATGAGTATCACACCTCTCACAATGTTCGAGTACAAGCGATGGACGATGGTGTTGTCCTCAATCAGAGCGACCAAGTTATTTTGGTTGAACAAATAAAAGGTAGCGCAATTTGGCTCGCTATCCCATATGAAAACTAGGCCGTATTTTGCATAATTTTATTGTAAACGTTCAAAACTTTACACATTCAAACAATCTACTACGGGGTATTATAAATGGAATTAAGTAACATTATTGGTTACGCAATAGCCGCAGGTATCTTATTACTTGTACTTTTCATTGTTGGATTTTTATTATCGAGGATGTATAAAAAGTCGACCAAGGACTCGGCTTTAGTGAAAACTGGATTGGGTGGTGAAAGAGTCATCACAACAGGTGGCGTAATGTTGATACCTGGCTTTCAAGAGCTAATGAGAGTCAATATGCGTACCCTGCGTATTCGTGTTGAAAAAAGAGAAGGCGAAGCACTCATCACAGAAGATTGTATGCGTGTCGATGTCGGCGCTGATTTTTATGTACGTGTAGCTAGTGATACTGACTCCATTGCTAAAGCCGCCCAAGCGCTTGGTGATCGCTTAGATGATCCTGATAAAGTGAAAGAACTAATGGAATCTAAGTTTGTTGGCGCACTTCGCTCAGCAGCTGCTTCGATGTCAATGGATGAGTTACATAAAAATCGACCTGATTTTATCCTTGCTGTGCAAAATGCAATTGCTGACGAGTTGGCACAAAACGGTCTTGAGCTTGAGTCAGTTTCACTCACTAGTTTTGATCAGACTAAACTTGAGTATTTCGATGAAAATAACGCATTTGATGCTCAGGGCCGGGCAAAACTTGCAGAGACTATTGAAGGCCGTAAACAGCGTACTAATGAAGTTGAGCAAGAGAATCGCATTGCTATTGAGCAACGTAACCTTGAAGCTGAAAAAGATTCACTCGCCATTGAGCAACAAAAACGTGAAGCTGAAATTGCCCAAGAGCAGGAAATACAAGTTAAAGAAGCTGAGCAGAAAGCTTTAATAGCTGCTAAGCGTGAAGAGCAAGAGCAGAAAGAGCGTGAAGCTGAAATTGGAAAGAACCGTGCTATTGAAGCAGCTGAAATTGAGAAAAGTCGTACTATTGAAGCGGCAGAAATTGAAAAGAAATTAGCGATTGATAAAATGAAAATCAATCAACAGCGTGACCTTGAAGTTGCTGAGCAGGAACGTCAAATTATTATTGCTGAAAAGTCAGAAGCAGAATCTGCTGCGCGTGCTAAGGCCGCAGAAGCAGAACAGGATAGAGTGATCAAAGAAGAAGGCGTAATCACCGCCGGTGAGGTTGCTAAAGCCGAGCGCCAGAAACAAATTGAAGTTATTGACGCACGCAAGGTGGCTGAGCGTGAAGCCGTAGGTATCACTGTTGCTGCTGAAGCCACTAAAAAAGCAGCTCAAGATGATGCTGATGCCAAGTTGATCGTTGCTAGAGCTGATGCGGATGCAATCATAATGAAAGCTGAAGCAGATGAGAGGCAATATGCTGTTGATGCTGAAGGTCGCCGTATGCTCAATGAAGCTGATAATGCTTTGAGTGAACAACAAGTTGAACTTCGTCGAATACTCGCCACACTTGAAACATTACCACGGGTGGTTGCTCAAGCCGTTGAACCTCTTAAAAATATTGAAGGTATTAAAATACTTCAAGGTTATGGTGGAGTGCCTTCTGGTACCTCAAATGTAACGGGAGGCTCGGCGTCGGGCAGTGATCCTATGTCGCAGCTGACAAACGCTGCATTAGGTTATAAAGCCCAAGCTCCTGTTGTCACTGCTTTGCTAAACGAGTTAGGTCTTGGCGGCTCCCTTGAAGAACTTGTTTCTGGCGATACTTTAGCTACCCTTGTAGCGAGTAAAACTGCTGCTGAGTCAACGGATGCATCAGATTCAGTTGATAATGGAGAGACAGAAAAGGTTCGCTGATCCCATCGAAATATGTGTTGATTTGAATCACTATTACAGTCTTAACTCATAATAGAGTCACGCATACAAAATATGGTAAATAGCCTATTGTATGTGTGTTGCCTTTTACATAAGACACAGCTTAACGACGTATTCCAGTTGTATAAAAGTAGAATCTATCCACATGCTTAATAACTTTTGTAAGTGCAAGCAACTGGAACTTTAAGAGTGAATTTTTATTTTGGGATTTATAAACTGCATTTGTTAATAAATTAGTTTTGAGACACCAATAAATCGGGTATAGCTGATTGTTTATATTTTAGATCTTGCATAATCAAGTGACTATATTTGAAATTTTCATTCAATTCTAGTTTTGAGATATTTATTTTAGGTGTATCGATAATAAATATTGATTGAGTATTAACGCATCAAATTATAGGGCAACGTATGTATTTTGAAGATTATCAACCTGGCCAAGTATCTCAGTTTGGTGCTTATAAGGTAACTGAAAGTGAGATAAAAGAATTTGCTAGTAAATATGACCCCCAGTTTTTTCATTTAGATGATGAGGCGGCGAAACAGTCATTGTTTGGAGGGTTATGTGCAAGTGGTTGGCATACCGCTTCAATGTTTATGCGTATGCTGATTGATAATTTACCAGAAGAACATGGCTCACTTGGATCACCTGGTATTAATAATCTCAAGTGGTTAAAACCTGTATATCCAGGGTATATTCTAAGTGTAAAAAGTTGTGTGAGTCATTGCCGATTATCTGAGAGTAAACCTGGCGTGGGTTTAATATGTGTGAATTATGAGATTGTAAATCAACATGGTATGCCAGTGATGACATTAGAATCTAATGCTTTTTTCAAGTGTAAAAATAATTAAGCATTGAAATATATACATTTTAGATTCCGTGAGTGATTTGTTGGTAACATTCTGTCTAATATTTACTGATGCCATCAATTGTGATTTCAACGGAGTTTTGCAAACTTTATTAGGTCCACAACCTGTTCACGTTTGTTTTGTTGCTGTGAACCTTAATGACGACAATTTGCATCTAGTTGTCGTTCAATAGGATTAAAATTAGGGCTGTTTTTGAATTTTCTGCAAAAATTAACTGCTGTAATTTTTGAAAACTATAGTGAATCAAATGTTTGGTACTAGAACATAGCGGCTGTTATGGTTTCTTGTCTAAAGTCTAACTCCCCTGTCTAAACCAATTCAATTTATTATGTAAATTCACTACCGACCCCACGATGATTAAAGCTGGTGGTTTTATCTTTGCCGCCTCTGCTTTTCGCTGAATATCTTCTAAAGTACCAATCACTACTTTTTGCTGTGCTGTGGTGGCAGATTGCACCATGGCAACAGGTGTAGAAGAAGCCAGTCCATGTTTAATTAACTGTTCACAAATAATGGGTAAGCCAGTTAATCCCATATAAAACACTATGGTTTGGTCTGCTTGAGCTAACCCTTGCCAGTTTAAGTTGATGCTATTGTCTCGTAAGTGACCTGTGGCAAAAACTACTGATTTAGCATGATCTCTGTGTGTTAATGGAATACCGGCATAACTGGCCGCTCCACTTGCTGCGGTAATTCCCGGAACGACCTGAAAACTGATCCCATGCTCGATTAAGGTTTCAAGTTCTTCACCACCCCTACCAAAAATGAAAGGGTCTCCACCTTTTAGCCTTACGACTCTGTTGCCTGCTAAAGCTTGTTTGGTTAATAATTCGTTGATTTCGTCTTGTGGCAGAGTGTGGTTGCTTTTGGCTTTACCCACATAGATTTTTTCGGCATCACGCCTTACTAGCTCGAGTATTTGAGGAGAAACCAAACGGTCATAGACCACAACATCAGCTTTCTGCATCAAACGTAATGCTCTAAATGTTAATAAATCTGGATCGCCGGGTCCTGCGCCTACTAAGTATACTTCGCCCACCGTTTTGCTAGCATCTGGTGCATTTAATTTTTCTAAAAACTTCTGTTCAGCGACTTTTTCGTTGCCTTGCAACACATTCTCGGCTATGTCGCCATCTAATACATCCTCCCAAAAATAACGTCTTTCAGTGACTGATTGAAAACGTTTTTTCACTGACTCCCTAAATTTTTCTGAGAATAACCCTAATAAACTCACTTTTTGTGGGATAACCGATTCAAGTTTTTGTCTTAAATATCTGAGCAATACTGGCGCTACGCCACCGCTACTCATAGCAATAATGATGGGAGAACGGTCTACGATGGATGGAGTAATAAATTGGCAAAGTGGGGTGTTATCCACCACGTTGACTAAAATCTTTTGTTTCCGAGCTTGGTCATGAATTTGTTCGTTTAATTCACTATTATCTGTGGCTACAAAGACTATTTGTTTGTCGTTCATATCTGAAACAATATAAGGTCTAACGATGAGCTGAATTTTTTCTTCCTTAGCAAATCGTTGCACCGTATCACATACCCAAGGTGCTACGACGGTAATATGTGCAGACGTTTTTAACAGTAATTCAACTTTACGAGCGGCTACTTCTCCGGCACCTACCACTAAACAGGTTAGATCTGTGGTATCTAAAAATATTGGGAAATATTTCATTTATCAGTACTTGTTGGAATAATACAACAAGTGTGCCCTTTCAAGGCAAAAGTGCAAACCAATTAAAACTAAGTTTATATTCCATTAGGTTATTAAAAAACCATGATCTAGTATTTTTTGCAAAAATAAAGGAGCCATTAGGCTCCTTTATTTATCATTATAAGTTAATACTTAGTCACGATTTGCTGGATTGCCACGCTTCTTGGGTGGCTGCTCTGACCATTCACGTAGTCCAAGACTTCGACCTGCAACACGCGTCTTTTGTAACGTGTCCTGTGTCGCCTGAGGCATGTCTTTAGGTAAGTCTACTGTGCTGAAATTATCATAAATTTCAATAGAACCAATATTTTTACTGCTAATATCTGCTTCGTTGGCGATAGCACCTACGATATTACCTGGCTTAGCACCATGGGTGTGACCCACTTCGATACGATAACGCTGCATACCTTCACTAGGCGGACCAGATTTACGTTCGCGCTTAACACGCTCACCGCCACCACGTTCGCCACCACGTTCAGGACGTGCACCACGGTCTCTTGGTGCGCGATCATTTCTGTCGTTGCGGTCATTTCTTGGGGGATTAGCATTTAAATCAGGACGGTCACTATCCTTGAGGATAAGTGGTTCGTCACCTTGAGCTATCTTGGCTAACGCAGCCATAATGACTTCAGGTGCAGCTTCGGTTTCAGCTTGAATTGACTCAACAATGGGGATCAAAGTCTCAATTGAAGCATCACCTATCGCTTCAATCACACTGCTTTTGAAACGAGACAAACGCGTTTCGTTTAATTGTGAGATAGACGGGATAGTCATGGGGGCAATTGTTTGTCTAGTGGCGCGCTCAATAGAAAATAACATACGTTTTTCACGATGCGAGATAAACAATATTGCATCACCCTCACGGCCTGCTCGTCCTGTTCGACCGATACGGTGAACATACGATTCTGTATCGTAAGGTACGTCAAAGTTGATTACGTGACTAACACGTTCAACATCAAGTCCTCGAGCTACTACATCGGTAGCAACTAAAATATCGATTTTGCCTTTCTTCAAACGGTCAACAGTACGTTCTCGTGAATTTTGTGGAATGTCACCATTAAGTGGTTCAACCGCGTAACCTCGTGCAGAAAGCTTTTCAGCCAACTCCATAGTAGCGGTTTTAGTTCTCACGAAAATGATCACCCCATCAAAGCTTTCCACCTCTAATATGCGGGTTAGTGCTTCTAATTTGTGGTGTCCAGCTACTTGGCAGTAACGCTGTCGTATAGTGCTAGCAGTTGCCACTTTAGATTCAATTTTGACTGATTTAGGGTCATTTAAATAACGTTTTGTTATTTTACGTATAGGATCCGGCATAGTCGCTGAAAATAACGCAGTTTGACGTTCTGCTGGAGCATGGCCTAAGATCCATTCAACGTCATCGATGAAACCCATGCGTAACATTTCATCAGCTTCATCAAGTACTAAAAACTTTAATTTATCAAGTTTAAGAGTACCTTTTTTAATATGGTCTATTACGCGCCCTGGTGTACCTACTACAACTTGAGTGCCACGTTTTAGTTGACGAATCTGGTTATCATAAGATGAACCACCATAAATAGGCAAAACGTTAATTTTCTTAGAAAAACTGGCATAAACCTGAAAGGCTTCTGCAACCTGAATCGCTAGTTCTCTAGTAGGGGTTAACACTAATAATTGGGTGTTTTTGTCATCAGGATCAATGTTGGCTAACATAGGAAGGGCAAAAGCAGCGGTTTTACCGGTACCTGTTTGCGCTGTTCCTAATACATCGTGTCCTGCAATAATAAGTGGAATACATTCTGCTTGAATAGGTGTAGGTTTTTCATAGCCGACTTTGTCTAGTGCTTGCAGTAGTTCTTCAGGTAAGTTTAAATCTCTAAATGTAATTTCAGATGTGGTGGTCATCAAGTTTCCCAGGGTACAGGCAGGCACTGCTTTATTTGAATCGGTAATACAATTTCGAAAATCGGTAAAACAATTATTTAAGGCGAAGCCGGCACGGTTTCAAAGGTCAAATTATATTCGATATTTACCATTTACTCCATGCAATGCTTTGTTTAATTGCAATAAATTTCAAGAATGTGATGTTGTGATACAAATTTTGTAGTTTATTGTCAATTTTGTTGCAAGCTTGTTTGAAAAATGTGTTAGTTATTTAACATCTTAGGGAAGGTTTTCATATATGCCAGAATTTCATTAGATAGCGGTTTTAGGATTAAGATCAAAAAGCGCTGAATACCATGCTCGAACGTTTAAACTTTCTTAAAGAAGCTGAACATTTTCGCTGTATTTAAGGTTGAAATATCTCAACTTCTGTATCATGGTTGAATGTTTTATGTTAATTCACTTTTTAACACATAATTGTTGGAAAATTTATTCGTATGTTAATAAAACAAAGAGTGCTGGTCGCATATAATAAAAACACATGTCATTATAGATTTATTAGTGTGTATACAAGGGAAAATCATCATGAAAAGTTTTAATCCGACACAATTAAAATATGCATTAGCGGTTATTGCATTAGGAGTGTTACTGGGCTGCGGTAAACAGACTAGTGACGAGTATATAAAAGAAGCTAAACAATATATTGCAGATAACGATCCTAAAGCGGCGATTGTCGCTTTGAAAAATGCGGTACAGATTGAGCCAAATTCAGCTCAGGCCAGATTCGAACTTGGTCAGCTTTATATCGAGCAAAAACAGTTTGAAAGTGCCGAAAAAGAGCTTAACAGAGCCTTAGAATATGGTTATGAAGCATCAAAAGTATTGCCAATTCTAGCGCTAGCTTATCAGAACACTGGCGCCTATTCAGCCATCAGTAAATTAGAACATGAACAAAATGGTTTAACATCTGTCGAGCGCTCTGAAATTGGTTATTTTAAAGTGGTTGCACTGACTCGATTAAACAAGATAGTAGAAGCTCGCTTATTAATTGAAGAATTGAGTGAAATTGAAACTAGCTCTGTTTTTAAGGGCCTTACGGCAGCTTATATGTCGGTCTTAGATAAAGATTATGACACTGCTACTAACGCGGTAACATTGCTACGTGAACAAGCTCCGCAAAATGCAGAAGTATTGAAGTTATTAGCTCAGCTGAAATTATCTCTTGGCGCACCAGATGAAGCCGCTGATATATTCAAAGAATATGTTCAGTTTTATCCTGAGGATACACAAACAATTTTTGTTTTGGCTAAATTATTGGTGGATGTCGGTGATTTAGAAGCGGCTGATCCTTACATAGACGAGCTTCTTTTACTTAATGATCAAAACCCTTTGTTAAATCAATTGAAATCTGCAACGTATGCACAAAAAAATGATTATGCAAATGCTCTTAAACGAGCAGAAATTGCCATTCTTGGTGGTATTGATGCTGCTTCATTAAGGTTGGTCGCAGGATATTCAGCCTATCAAATTCAAGACTTCTCAAGTGCCAATCGGCATCTAACGTATATCGCGAATTTATTACCAGACAATCATCCTGGACTTAAATTACTTGCTGCTAGCCAACTTCAATTAGGATTGACCTCTGAAGTCGGAGATGTTTTAGCTAGACTTGACCAACTGACAGATAAAGATGCGCCTCTATTTTCCAAAGCAAGCTATGAATTACTCCGTGATGGCTTTGAAAAAGAAGCCAAAGTGTTAATTGAAAAGTCTTCGAATATTAGTCGTACTGCCGAAGATCTAACACGGTTAGGACTATTACAACTTTCATTAAATAATCTTGATGGAATAGTCAATTTAGAAGAGGCAGTTAGTAAGTCGCCTGAATTAGTGAGCGCACAAACTACTCTAGCAAAAGCGTATGTCGTCACTAAGCAATATGAAAAAGCTCTAGAACTGGCAAGTAACTGGAAAGATATAAAGCCAGATGATTCAAAACCATACCTGTTAGCTGGCGATGTTTATGTAAGGCAACAGAAATTCGAAAAAGCAAAAGTAGAATTTGAAAAAGCATCAGAAATTGACACCATCAGTGTTTCGCCAAAGTTAGCAATGGTTAATTTAGCCGTAACACAAAAAGACATGCAACAGGCTGAATTACTATTAAAGCAATTACTTACCGAATACCCAGATAACGTACCTGCTTTAGCGACTTATTATTTGGTCAGCAAGCAAGGCAACAAACAAGCAGCAGGGATTGAAAAGATCCAGTCTGCTTTTGACCGCGAACCTTCAAATTTTGCTGTAAGGTTATTGTTAGCACGGGCTCAGGTTGTCGAAACTAACTATCAAGACGCTATTGAGCTGTTGACTGAAGTAAAGGATCAAAAAGATTTGCCAAAGGCTTATTGGAAAACTTTAGGCCAGAGCTTTATTAAAAGCAACCAACTTCGTCCGGCAACTCAGCATTACGATGCGTGGTTAACAGAAGAACCTAATGATAAAGACGCTATTATAGGTAAGTTGTTGTTATTGGACAGTCAAAATAAATTTGTAGAAGCATCGGAATTAACCCAAGGCTATCTTAAGAATCGTGACGATATACAAATGCAGTTGTTAAACACACATTTTCTGTTAATGCAGGGGGATTATCCAGCCGCACAAATAATATATGATTCATTGCCAGATGACGTACTTGGCCTACCTTTAGTTAAAGGTTTCCTATCTCGCTTTCAGATACAAAATGAACAACCAGAGTTAGCGCTGGAAAATGCGCTTATTGCTTACAATGCGGCGCCCAATAGTAGAAACCTGATATTACTGGTATTTACCTACGAGAAATTGAATCAGCTAAATCAAACAATGGAATTACTTAACCAGCATATTGAGCAACAACCTACAGATTTAACCGCAAAAATGTTGTTAGCAGAAAGACAAATTGGTGGTGATTTGTCCGGCGCTATTGTGACCTACGAAGAGGCTTTACGTCAAAACCCCAAAAATTATGTTGCTAACAATAACTTAGCGTATTTGTATTTACAAAAAGGGGAAATTGATAAGGCTAAAGGCTATGGAGAAAAAGCTGTCAAACTAAAACCCGATAATTCTGCGGCTTTAGACACACTAGCGCAAATACATGTTGCAGAAAAAGACTATGAAGAAGCATTAAACCTTTACAGTAGAGCAATAAACGATGCCATGCAAGATGAAGAGATTTACCTTAATTATGTTGAAGTATTATTTTTAGCCGAAGAAACCTTTTTAGCCAACCGCAAACTTAATCAGCGCGAGATGAAACAAGATATATCTATTATCAGAGTGGCGAAGCTGAAATCTGATTACAGTATTGACTAATATATTTTTAGCCATCCTCCTATCTTTAGGCTCAGGTTAAATAGCTAAATATTAGAAACAGAGCAATGACTTAAAGGCCACATTTGTGGCCTTTTTTGTTTGCCCAGTAAAGTCGGCAAAACCGAGCACTTAAATGCTTTGAAGTCACCCTAGCTCAGAAGAAAATAATTTGAAAGGCAAATGTGTTGATAACTATCAGTGTGAAGTGGTGAGGGGAAAACGTAGAAATTTAGATTTAAGACTAAGCAATACCTATTTGGGCAGTATTTGTTCGTAGTTGCTCAAAATAATATGGTTTCCAATATTCAGTTAGATTAATGCTGTTCTTTAGAATAGGGCATAACAAGGCGTCATGATTCGATACCTGAACAGCTCTGGTGAGGTTAGTATTGAGACCACTTCAAAATAGCCGTACCCATTATTTTAATAATAGGCACAAGGATATTGCGAGTGTGAGAGATAGATGAACCCATAAGAGACAATAAGGCTAGGTATGTAAAAGGAAATTGTGAGTGAAGGATAAGCCAAGCTAATTATCAGCATTGATACGTAAGGTATCTGTGCGTGGTAACAAGTTAAATCAAAATGCTTGCAAGCGTATGCATGTAGAATTTTTAAGGGCCTACTTGCAATCAATACCGTTAACGACCTAAACAGTCAACTAAGTATGATGACATCAGCCACACTTATCAATTTTAAATAATATTAACGGTCTACTTTAATCGCAGTTAAGAGAACAGTCGTGCTTCCCCTGCTTGACGTCTCTTGGCTTTTAATACTAGCAAAATTGTAATAAACCCGGGCAGTGCTTGTATGTATAGAATATTAGAGTTGACATTAAGCCCACCAAATATGCCGGCAATAGTGACACATATAAGTAGAAATATTTTTAAACTTTGGTTACCGCTCATGAGAGCCCATAGTAACCCGAAGCCCAAAAAGCTATTGTATAGCCCTTGATTCATCGCTAATATTTCTGAAGATTTTGCCACCTCTGCCGTCATTGAAAATATTTTTTGTCCAACAGGATGATTCCAGTAAAACATTTCTAGCACCATAATTCCTATATGTAAAAGAGCGACTAAAAAGGTCATAAAACCAGCAAAAAACTTCATAGATAATACCTTGACTACTTTGGATCAGATGTAATTAATTATAGTGTGATAATTTGTCTTGAGTTGCAAGGATTGGTGTTAATACTAATGTCTTAGTTAATAGATAGTTTTATTATTGGATAAACTCGTCACAAAAAAAAGCGCCTTGCGGCGCTCTAAATTATGCATGTACTATTACTGCTGTTTTCCGCTTGGGTCTTTCATGTAACGAAAGAAGTCGCTGTCTGGTTCTACAACCAATACGTCTTGTTTGCTACTAAAGCTTTTCTTGTAAGCATCCATACTACGTAAAAAACTGTAGAATTCTGGATCTTTTGTGTATGTCTCAGCATAAATTTGTGCCGCTTGGGCTTCACCTTCACCACGAAGTTTACGCAAGTTACGTTCTGCATCAGCCAACATGACAGTGATTTTGGCATCGATATCAGCTTTAATAAATTCAGCTTTTTCTTTACCTTCAGAACGATGTTCTCTGGCTACGGCTTCACGCTCACTTCGCATACGTTGGAAAATAAAGTTCCTTACTTCCAAAGGTAAGTTAATTTGTTTTACACGCACATCAATGATCTTTATGCCTAGTTCGTCAGAGCTACTGGATGCTTGAGCCATTGCTTCATCCATCAATTCTGAACGCTCACCTGAAACAATTTGTTGAATAGTACGGGTACCAAACTCAGAACGAAGTCCATTATTAACTTTCTGTTGTAGTAATATTTCAGCACTAGATTTAATACCACCAGTGGCTAAATAGTACTTAGCAAAATCCTCAATCTTCCACTTAACATACAAGTCGACGATCAAATCTTTTTTCTCAGCAGTCACAAAACGATCTGGCTGTTCGTCCAAGGTCTGAATACGTGCGTCGAGGGTTACTATACGGTCAAAGAAAGGTAACTTTAAGTGTAAACCTGGTTCGAAAACTGTGGTGTCACCCGTCTCGCTATCTCTTTGCACTTTACCAAACTGGATAACAATTGCCTTGTTGCCCTCTTCTACAACAAATAACGAACCAAATATAAGTAACCCTAAGGCTACAATTATTAATGCGATAAAATTTTTCATAGCCTAGTTTCTCCCACTACGTAAACCGTTGTTGCGGTTGTTTATGGAGTTGCCGTTTAACGGTTGAGTGTCTTCATCTTGATTACGCAAACCTTCTAATGTGCTGCGGATGTTAGCCGGGACGGTTGGTCCAGATTGATTTCCAAGTATTTTGTCTAGCGGTAAATACATCATGTTGCCAGTGCCTTCAGTATCCACCAATATTTTACTGGTATTGCCATACACTTCTTCCATCGACTCAAGATAAATACGACTACGTGTGACTTCTGGCGCAGCTGTGTATTGAGGAAGTAACTCTTCAAAACGTGCGACTGCACCTTGCGCTTCCAATGTGACACGTTCTTTGTAAGCTTGAGCTTCTTGTGCCAAACGGTTCACTTGCCCACGAGCTCGGGGTTCTATTTCACGAGAATAAGCTTCTGCTTCATTTATGAAACGTTGTTCATCTTCTTGTGCTGCAATTGCATCATCAAAAGCTTCTTTTACTTCCTCTGGAGGTCTTGCGTCTTTAAAGTTCATATCGACTACAGATATGCCCATATCATATGATTCGATAATGCCCGTCAATTCATCACTAACGCTTTGTCTCGTTGCTTCACGACCAGCTGTTAGTACGGCATCCATTTTTGAATGTCCTACCACGTAACGAATAGCACTATCAAACGCCTGACTCAGACTTTCTTCAGGGCTAGTCACTGCAAAACTATATTTATATGGTTCAAGGATACGGTATTGAACTTCCATCTCAACCCGGACCACGTTTTCATCTTCCGTTAACATTGAACCGGAAGACGGTAATGAGCGGATAGTTTTAACATCTACTGGTATAATTTCATCTATAAAGGTCGGCTTCCACTGCAAACCTGGGTCAACAAAATTGCTAAATTCACCGAAACGTAACACAACTCCTCGTTCAGCTTCACGAATAGTGTAAAAACCACTAAACACCCAGCCAATGACAAGTATGCCAACAATTACAGCAGCACCGATTCCACCGAGGCCTTTACCGCCTGACGAACCATTAGAGCCACCTCCACCAAACTTGCCAAACTTATTCATCAAGTTTTTAAATACCTCGTCTAAATCAGGCGGGCCTTGGTCTCGACCGCCCTTGTTTTTCCAAGGATCATTATTGTTACCACCGGGCTCATTCCAAGCCATCATGTCTCTCCAGCTAGTTAATTCAATAAATAGGTCATGTGACCATTACGAGTTTTTTAATATTTTTGATCTGTTATCTGTAATTAATGTTCAACTATACAGGACTCTAAATCAACGTCAGTACGTTTAATTAGTCTGTTCCAATCTCTTTGCTCCATTCGCACATCAACCTGCCAATCGCCATTATCTGCATAGTCTTGTGCAGCAATGCAATTCATCTCAAAAAACACACCACGCAAGTTACTTTTACTTGGGGGTATCAATAACCTATGCTGTACCATGTTTTTTGATAAGCACTCAGTAATAGCACTGAGCAACAAATCGATGCCTAAACCTTGCTGTGCAGATAACCAAACACGGATAGGCATGCCTGATTCATCACGATCAATCTTCGGGTTTACGCCGTCCATTCTATCAATTTTGTTACACACCATCAGCTGCTGAATATCCTCAGCTTTTATTTCTTCAAGCACTTCATTTACTTGTCCAGTATTTTCTTGAAACTGGTCATCAGAATAATCCACAACATGCAATAAAAGATTGGCTTGTTGTGTCTCTTGCAAGGTAGCTTTAAAAGCAGCAATTAGATCATGGGGTAGGTGACGGATAAAACCAACCGTATCAGCAAGAATCGCTGAACCCACATCCTGTAATTGAATCTTTCTAAGTGTCGGGTCAAGTGTGGCAAAAAGCTGATCTGCAACATAAACCCCAGACTGTGTCATAGAGTTAAACAACGTTGACTTACCTGCGTTGGTATAACCTACAAGTGATATAGTTGGAATTTCTGCTCGAACTCTCGAACGTCGACCTTGCTCACGTTGTTTCTGTACTTTATCCAAGCGACGCAAAATTGCCTTGATTCTTGCCCTCAATAGCCTTCTGTCAGTTTCAAGTTGACTTTCACCTGGTCCGCGTAGACCAATTCCGCCTTTTTGTTTGTCTAGGTGGGTCCAGCCGCGGATCAACCGAGTGCTCATGTGGCGAAGTTGTGCTAGTTCTACCTGTAATTTGCCCTCATGAGTTCGAGCACGCTGAGCAAAAATATCCAGTATCAAACCTGTACGGTCTAGTACTCTGCATTTGCATAACGCTTCTAGATTTCTTTCTTGAGATGGGGATAAACTGTGATTAAAAATTACCACGTCTGCTTGGTGCGCTCTGACGGCATTAGCAATTTCTTCGGCTTTACCACTACCCACAAAATAACGAACCTGTGGTGCTTGCCTAGAACCTGTTACTACATCTATAGCTTTTACACCAGCAGAAGAAACAAGAAGTTGTAATTCTAATAAATCTTCTTTACTATTTTCATCAGCAAAATCAACATGCACTAAAACAGCTTGTTCACCTGCTTCATAACGGTCAAACAATCCGCTCTCCTAAAACAATATTCAGCTTTCGTCTTCTTCCGTTTGACCCGCAGTAGGCATTGGAATTGCGCGTGAAGGAACAACGGTAGAAATTGCATGTTTGTAAACCATTTGGCTTACGGTATTTTTAAGTAAAATCACAAATTGATCAAATGATTCAACTTGCCCCTGTAATTTAATCCCGTTAACTAAATAAATGGATACAGGAATACGCTCTTTACGAAGCGCATTTAAAAATGGGTCTTGTAATGATTGCCCTTTTGCCATGATCAATCCTTTTTATTATGAAATTTTACCCTAAAGCAATTATACAGAAAAAAAAATAGCTGTATAGACTGCCTTATGATTGAAACTGACTATGTTCAATGACTTTCGACATATTGTCTGACGAAAATGTATCTAACAAATGAATATTTTCCCAACCCCTTAACCAAGTCAACTGTCTTTTGGCTAACTGTCGCGTTGCAGCTACAGACTTCTCACGCATCGTATTAAAATCGAAATCACCATCTAAATACTGCCACATTTGTCTATAACCGACACATCTAATAGAGGGTAAGTTCAAATGTAGATCACCTCTAACCCTTAATTTTTCTACTTCAGCCTGAAAGCCTGAATCAATCATCAGCTCAAAACGTTGAGCAATGCGTTGATGTAGTATTTTACGATCCCCCGGGTTGATAGAAAATTGCTTTATGTTATAAGGTATGGGGTCAGACCTAGTTGCCATCAAGTCCGTCATTGAACAATTAGTGAGTTGATGCACTTCTAAGGCTCTCATTAAACGTTGAGGATCATTGGGATGAATACGCTTAGCAGAAACAGGATCTATTTGGGCTAGTTGTTGATGTAATGTATCCCATCCTAATTCTTCAGCTTTTTTCTCTATGATTTTTCTCACATTTTGGTCTGATTCTGGTAATGGTGAAAGCCCGTCAATTAAAGCTTTGTAATACATCATAGTGCCACCAACTAACAAAGGTATATTGCCTCTTGCTGTTATATCTTGCATGCTGGATAGGGCATCTTTACGAAACTCAGCCACGGAGTAACTTTGTGCAGGATCTAAGATATCTATTAATTTGTGAGGGGTTTTTTTCAATTCTTCAGCGGTGGGTTTCGCCGTACCGATGTCCATGCTCCGATAAATCAATGCAGAATCAACACTTATTATTTCACACGGTAGATTTTCACAAATCTTAATTGCAAGGTCTGTTTTCCCCGATGCTGTAGGTCCCATTAAAAATAATGCGGGTGGTAACAATTTTGGTGCTTTGCCTATGCTTTCACTCATATGTATTCAACCAATCGTCTAAATTTACTGATTGGCCTATTTGAGCAATATCATGTTCTAAGTTCGCCGACGAATGTACAAACTGTTGCCACAATTCTTGTGTCTGAACAAGCGTCATCTCTTCATTTGAAACTATGCAGGTTAACAAGTGCTTTCGTACTTTCTTTGTTTCTTTTTCTAAACATCCCAAAATATCTTCTAAGCATCCTACCCATCGAAATTGCCTTAATCCTGCAGGTACTTTACGTAAAATGACTTTATTGGATGTCCAGCCTATTTCTATACTGTTTTCTAAAAGAGGCTGATAGAGTGATTTTGCTCGTGCCAGTAAATCTGCATTAGCTTTTATAGAAATAGGCATCAACAAAGGTTGGCTCACTGGCATCGCATCCAAATAAAGTTTAGACATCACACTAAGATGAAGAGCCATAGTTTCGAGTAAATAAAAGTTTTGTCCAACGTTAAGTAGTATCTTTTTATCTGAAACTTGCAACCATTGCCCTGGCATTGCGACCGATTGTTCACTTGATGTTACTGGTTGCGAAGATGCCATCAATTGTTGATAGTTTTTAGAAGATTGTTTGATCACTTGTGAAGAGTTGACTAAATGCTCAGCTTTGCCTTTATTTGCCAGAGTGCTTGAAGAATCATATGACTTGTTGCCATCGCCAGAATAACTAGGTGAACGCTCATCAACACTGATTTCGGATGTTGGTCTTTGCAAAGGCTGTATGTAGTCATGATTAGGCTTCATTTGCGGCAATACGTTTACCTCAAGACTTGGCTCTTGTTGACCTTTTTCAAAATATTGATTGAGCGAATCTGTTAGTGCTCTGTATATAAAATCATGCACCAAACGGGCTTGATGAAATCTCACCTCATGTTTGGCTGGGTGCACATTCACATCGACTTGGTTCGGTTCAAGGGTCAAGAACAACACGTAGGCTGGATGTAAATCGGCACCAATGAGGCCTTCAAACGCTTGACGAACTGCATGATTGATTAACTTATCGCGCATCATGCGACCATTGACATAAAAATACTGAAAGTCACCTTGGCTTTTGGCTTGTTCTGGTTGAGCTAACCAACCTTTTAATTCGAATTGTTGATATTGGCTATTAAGTGCAATGCTTTGCTCGGCGAATTCTTTACCACAAATCGTACCTAGGCGCTTTTGTTCAGTGCTTTGGGCTTTTACTGCTGGGTATCTTCGCAGCAGCTTACCATTATGCTTTAGGCTAAAACTTACATCAAATCGACTAAGTGCTATACGTCTGACTACTTCATCAATATGTGTAAATTCAGTTTTTTCAGTACGTAAAAACTTTCTCCTCGCGGGAGTATTGAAAAATAAATCAACTACATCAACACTGGTACCATCAGGGTGAGCAACTGGATTTATTTGTACTTGCATATCACGCCCTTCGCAATGTGCTTGCCAGGCTTGGCTCTGTTCTCTAGGTTTAGAACTTAAACTTAAGCGTGAAACTGAGCTAATACTGGCTAAAGCTTCACCACGAAAACCCAAACTACATATAGCCTCTAAATCATCTAACTTGGTTATTTTACTTGTGGCATGGCGGCTCAAAGCTAATGCAAGTTCTTCATTGGGAATGCCACTACCATTATCGCGGATTAAGATACGTTTATGACCGCCCTTTTCTATATCAATTTCAATCGACGTAGCCCCTGAGTCTAGGCTATTTTCTACTATTTCCTTGACTACAGAAGCCGGACGTTCGACCACTTCTCCGGCGGCTATTTGGTTGGCTAATCTTGCAGGGAGGATTTGAATCGGCAAAACAATGACCTTGATGTAAATGCTAAATATAAAATGAAAAAATAAAATGAAAAAAAAAGAGTTAGGTGCTGGTGATCATCAAAACCTGCCCGATACGCACTACATCGGTATTGAGATTATTGGCTTTTTTCAATGTACTAATTTGTACATTGTAACGTTGCGCCAGTAAAGATAATGATTCACCACTTCGTACTTTATGAGTGCGTTTTTCTTGTTTCCATTTAGCCCATAAAGAACCATCAGGGGGTGAGCTTGTAAAATGTTGTCTTAACCCATTAAATACTGATTGCGCCAATCTCTGCCTATATTGAGACCAATTCAAATTTTTCTCTTCTTGAGGGTTAGAAATAAACCCAGTTTCTACCAAAATCGAAGGTATATCTGGCGAAGTTAAAACTGCAAGGCTGGCTGCCTGCGGAGTCTTTTTATGTAACTTTGTGACTTTACTTAGGTGTTTAATCATATCGCGACTTGCGTCGTAACTAGTGGTCAAAGAATGGTCCATAGACATATCAAGTAACGCTTGTGCTAGATAACGTTCATTTGCTGTATCTTGGATAATTTCAGCGGCACCACCCAATAATTCAGAATGCCGTTCGGTTCTTTCCATCCAGCGTCCTAATTCGGTATTCGCCCTTTTCATGGATAACACCCACACAGAAGCCCCTCTAGGATGGGGTGTAGTGAATGCATCTGCGTGTATTGACACAAACATATCCGCCTTATGTTTTCTAGCAAGCTGTGGGCGCTTATTTGGTGAAATATAATAATCACCGGTACGTGTCATCACTGCTTTCATACCTTTTTCTTTGTTGATCAAAGACTCTAACCGTTTAGCTATACCTAAAGTAATATTCTTTTCATAACTTCCACTGGGTCCAACTGAACCTGGGTCTTCTCCACCGTGACCAGCATCGATGACAATGACTATATCTCTGTCTGTTGTGGATTTTGAATTCAACACTATTTGTGGTGCAGAAGAGTCTGGATCATTTAAATCAATCACCAGCCTGTTTCCATAAGGGGCGGTAGGAGGTAGCGCGAATATGTTTTTTTCGAGCTTTTTGTTTAATTCAACGACTACACGAACTGATTGAGAGTTCTTGGCCGTGCTGTAACGTACTTTTTTGACTAACTTACTTTCATTTACAATGGTTGAAAAATCAAAGTTATTAGGCGTATTTTCTATATCAATGACTAATCGCTGTGGATTTTTTAATGTAAAGTAAGTGTACTCGGGCGTATTAGATAAGTCGAAAACTAAGCGTGTTGTATCGGGAGAAGGCCAAATACGCAGTCCCTCGATAGTATTTTTAGCAAAACTTACAGTACTAAAACTCATCAGCGAAAAACTGATTAGCAGTAAATTAAGTTGTTTTAACCAAGAAGTTTGCATTATTATTTTTCTAGTTTAATTGTTTAAGCAAATTCGAGCCTTTTGCAGACTTGGCCTGCATTGATAGAACACGACCTGTATGATTGAACTCAATAGTAATGTGTAAATCCGCTGGTGCCAAGAGGTTAGCACCTTTGTCTGGCCATTCAATCAGACAAATACAATCAGGATCAAAATAATCACGAATGCCCATGTACTCTAATTCTTCAGGATCAGATAAACGATATAAATCAAAGTGAAACACTCGCCAGTCAGCTATTTCATAGGGTTCAACTAAGGTATAAGTAGGACTTTTAACATTACCTTTATGTCCTAATTGTTGAATGAAACCTCGGCTAAATGTAGTTTTACCTGCACCTAAATCTCCTTCAAGATAAATCACCATACCTTGATGACAATGTTGTGCCAATTTTCCAGCCAAAGCAACTGTGGCCTCTTCATTCGCTAATTCATAATGAATTGGCGGCAATTCAGCTTTTTGGGTAATTAAAGAAATACTCATAATCCGTTAACAATAGCTCGTAAAGGTTGCAATAAATCTGAAGCAATCATACCACGTTGACCATATTGTATGGCAACTCTGTCTCCTGCTTCAGCATGAGCGCATACCCCATATACAGCCGCTTTTTGAGCAGTAAATCCTTGTGCTAAGAAAGCGCCAATGATGCCGGTCAATAAATCCCCCATGCCTGCTGTTGCCATACCAGGGTTACCACCTTTGCATATCCAGCATTGTGACTGTAAGAATGAACCATCCGTTTGGATAATAGTACCAGCACCTTTTAATACACAGGTCGCTACATACTTTTGAGCCATGTTTTTACTGGCCAAATATCTATCATCTTCAATTTTTGCAATATTGCAGTTTAATAATCGACTCGCCTCCCCGGGATGAGGTGTCAGTACTAATGCGGGTAGTTGGGTCAACGTGTTCTGCACGTCCACATCAATTGTCATGGTTGACAGAATGTTTAGAGCGTCAGCATCAATGACTAGTGGTTTAGGATGACGTTTTAGGTATGCCAATAAACAATAAAACTGCTGCTGCGCCCAATCATCTTGACCTAATCCCGGTCCTATAACTACACAACTACACCAGTCTAACGCTAACTCAAGTTCTTTATGAGTTAGCATAATTTCTGGACGACCAGTAGAGATAGTCAAGCTACTTGTTTCATGACAATAAACTTTTACTAACCCTACTCCACTGCGTAAAGCAGATTCGGCAGTGAGTCGAATTGCACCAGCCATGCCCTGATTTCCCCCTATACACAGCAATTTGCCAAAAGAGCCTTTATTGCCATTAATAGGTCTGGCACAAAATGGTTGCAACATAGGCATGTCGACTAATTGTGCCTCAATGCGGGCGATGCTAAAAAATTCCGAGCCTACAGCCAAATCAGTAAAAATGACCTTGCCACAATATTCTTTACCCATACCGCTGATTAATCCCGGTTTGATTGCAATAAAAGTGATGGTCACATCAGCATTGATACAAATAGGTAGCGCTCGCCCTGTATCAGCGTGCATTCCAGATGGACAATCAAGACTCAAAACTGGAGTAAGTGCTTGGTTAATTTGTTGAATAACGGTTTTAAACGTTAGTTTGACTTCGCCAGTTACTCCAGTACCTAACAATGCATCCACTATCACATCAAATTGCGTATAATCTCGCTCCCCAAATTTATATGTTTTACCACCCAGATTTTGCCATTCCAGTTGCGCTTGTTGTGCATCACCAAACAATTTTCTAACGGGTTGGTCACACACGACCTCAACATTTATACCTTGCTGCTTAGCCAATGTCGCTAATACATAACCATCACCCGCATTATTTCCATTACCAGCAACAACTAAAATATTTTGGGTTTCGGGCCATTCTTTGATTAACAGTTGAAACGCTGCTTTGCCAGCTCGCTGCATCAGTTCAAACATACTACATGCAGCTATGAGAGCTGCCTTAGGTTCCATTGCTCTGACTTGTTCTGAACTCACTATTTTATGTGCTAAACTCGCGTTCGCTTGCTCGGTTAACAGGTTTGTCAATGTCATCTCTTAACGCCTCTGAATTATTATCTCTGGCTGAAAATATCAAGGCCTGGGGTAAAGTGCTAGGTTTTCAACAAGTAGGAATTTGTGATGTTGATCTTAAACAGCATGAATCTCATCTGCAAGCGTGGCTTGATAAAGGCTACGCGGGTGAAATGCATTATATGGCAGAGCATGGTATGAAAAGAGCCAGACCTGCAGAATTGTTGCCCGGTACGATGAGAGTTATCAGTGTTAGGATGGATTACTTGCCTCCCAATGCAAAATTTGCCCAGACCTTAAAAAACAAACAACAAGCTTACATTAGCCGTTATGCGCTAGGCCGAGATTATCACAAGTTGATGCGTAGTCGATTGAAGAAGCTTGGTGAAAAAATTAAGACTGAATGTTCAGAATTAAAGTTCCGACCTTTTGTTGACTCAGCTCCAGTACTTGAACATGCCATTGCCGAAAAAGCCGGTATTGGCTGGACAGGTAAACATTCACTTACCATCAACAAAGAAGCAGGTTCATGGTTCTTTTTAGGCGAGTTGTTTGTTGATATTCCTTTACCTGTTGATAAAGCGGTGAAAGAAAACTGCGGTAGTTGCAACGCTTGCATGACCATTTGTCCCACCCAAGCAATAGTGGAGCCCTATGTTGTGGATGCAAGGCGTTGTATTTCGTATCTGACTATAGAGCAAAAGGGTTCTATCCCTGAGCAATACCGTTCGTTGATTGGTAACCGTGTTTATGGATGTGATGATTGCCAACTTATCTGCCCGTGGAATCGCTATGCCAATATTACTGATGAAGCCGATTTCCATCCAAGGCAAAAATTGATGAGCCAAGAATTGATCGATTTATTTGCTTGGGATGAGAAAACTTTTTTAAAAAATACCGAAGGTTCGGCGATAAGGCGTATTGGCTTTGAACGTTGGCAACGCAATTTAGCGGTGGGTTTAGGTAACGCACCTTATTCAATTAAAATTGTCAGTACTTTAGAGGCTGCTTTTAGCCAATCAACAGATTTAGTTAAAGAGCATATTCAATGGGCTTTGACTCAGCACGAAAATAAAACGCCGCAGAATGAAAAAGAGGATAGTCGATTAACTAAACGATTAGTTCGCAGTATCGAAAAAGGATTAGTTAGGGACGCTTAGTTAGGGACGCTTAGTTAGGGACGTGTGATTAGCTAAAACATGTGTTTTGATAAATGATCACAGGCAAATCTGCAAAAAGTTTAAAATTTAGTCAAGTCAATTCTAAACGTAATCTTTAACAATCCTACTTACCGATGCATGAGAACAAGAAAGCTGAATGTTTGACTCAATATGATCTGCTGGATAACCATACAAGCCGAAACGGTTTCCACGACTATGACTCATAATGAGGGCAAAATTTGGATGAAAATCAATATCCCCACGAAAAGGGTCCAAGACAGGTATTTTGTATCTTGCCAGATGTAAAAGGCCTATTTTTCTACCACTTTGAAATACAATCTTATCAAATATCGGTTTTTCAATAATGGCATAAACTGCAAATTTAGGGATCTGAACGGGCACACCTTGCCAAACCATTTGGATTATTTGTAGTTCCTTAGCCAACAAAGATATTGACTTGGGTAATTCAAATGTTTTCATCATTTTCCCTTACATCAGCTGACGCATTTTAAATATAACTTACTAGAAGAAAAAGTACAAAAACAGTTAAAACTTCAAGTAGTAATCTTTGCAAAGAGCAATATATTCTTTGGAATAATTACCTAAATGGTCGTAAATGCTCAGTAATTCACTGATTTTTGATTGATTTGTACGCCTAAACTCCAATAAAAGACGTATTGCGTGTGTATTGTGTTTTGATTGCACTTGAAGCTCCCGAGTACAATACAAACCAACTGATTTAGCATCCACAATGAATATCTTCGCCGCATCTACTGGTAACACACAACAAAATCGGCCGCTAGAAGATAGGTGCTTTGTAACTGCTCGTATAAGTGTTGCATGATCCAACTCAGTGGTTTGCCGAGCATTGAATCGACTTTTGGCAGCATATGTTTTATTCGCAGTAATATTGATTGAAAAATATGGGGGATTACAGACAATCAAATCATAATTTTTGCCACAAACAACATGTTGTAGGCTAGTATGATGAAAGGCCAGTCGATGTGTCCAGGGGCAATTTTTAGCGTTATCTTTAGCTTGTAAAATAGCGGCTGCGTCAATATCTAAACCATCTATTGTACAAACATTTTGCGCTTTTTGAGCCAACATAATGCCTAATAAACCACTACCGGTGCCTATATCTAATATACATTGAGCATTTTTAGGGTGTACCCAACTACCTAACATAATACTGTCAGTACCTACTTTCATGGCACAGGCATCGTGCTTGATTATGAATTGTTTGAACCTAAAGCCCACTTCAGAAAACTTGTAAACGGATCATCTGAGCTGCCACATCAGCTACTTGAACAGGTTTATATTTGCTGAATCCACCTAGCATTAATGGTGATAACAATGGAGTTAACATGGTAGCTAATTTCTCGGTAGGCCTCATCTCCTCCCGTTTACCTAGCAACAAAGAGGGTCTTACAGCACAGGCATTATCCAACCCCGACATGTTAATAATAGCATTCTCTAATTCACCTTTTACTCGTAAGTAAAAATTACTACTTTTAGCATTGGCACCAACAGAAGAAATCCAAACAAAACTAATTGCGCGCTGCGCTCTGGCAAGTTGGGCAGCTACATGCACGTATTCAAAGTCTACTCTTCGGAATGCGCTTTTGTTACCCGCTTTTTTAATTGTTGTGCCTAGACAAACAAAAATATGCTGGGCACCAAAGTAACCTTGATAATCTTGTAAATTTTCGAAGTTAACCACTATAGGTCTTACTTTCGATGCATTTTCAGTAAAAAAGTCATTTGATAATGGCTTACGCACCAAGCAAGTGACTGTTTGGTAGCGACGGTCTCGGCAAAGTTGCTCTACCAAAGCTTTACCAACTAAACCCGTAGCACCTAAAACCAAAGCTGTTTTTAACATGTGTTACCTGCAATTATAAGTGTAAGTAAAATCCTACAATTCGGTTAAAGGAGTTGCCCTTAAAATAAACTTCATCTTATCTTAATGAAGAGAACAAAGGCTAATAAGAAATTTAGAATGAATAAGATCAACCAATTTGAGGCGTTTTTTGGGATTTCGGGGTGTTTTTATTTATGAGCTGCGAGCTTAAAACAAGCATAAATTATCTTTCCGGCGGCAATTTTCTAAATTTCAATCTATTAAAACTTACGCATTTGCTCTCTATGCTATGCGTTAATATTAACTTATAGCAAATATATGGTCGGCTAAGGTTTTTTGAATGCCTAACACCTATCTTTATTCAGCTCCTTTTCGATTGGATTGTTTTGCCCAGATATCCAGTTTTTAAGTTCTGCATTCAAATCAAAATGACCAGCGGTTTAGATTGTACATTGGGTTATAGCGCGGTGTGGAATGGAATGGTAATCAACTTTACGGCAAGTCATACCTTTTTTTTCGATTATGGTAATGAATTTGTTAGTAAGTGCATACATGTTCCGTACAATAATAAATATAACATGCAGACCCTCAGTATCGCCGATAATCGAAGCTAGTTGTTTCGCTATTTTACTGATACTAACATCAGACGCGTTACCAAGTAGTGAGTTAAGAGATCCACTTTGTATCTTCAAGGTTTTTAGTCATTAATCAGCACAATTGTTGATGCGAAAATTGTAACTACAGGCTAGAGTATATATCGCTAAAATATCCTAATGATGGTGATAAAAATATATGTCCAGTGTGACTTTTGCTGACGTGCAATCTGCTAAAAAACGTATTAGCCCTTTTATTAATAAAACCCCAGTGCTTGAATCTCAATTATTGAACAGTTGGTTAGGGCATAAGATATTGTTTAAGGCAGAATGTTTTCAAAAAACGGGTGCGTTTAAAATTCGCGGTGCACTAAATATGTTGCTAAAAGCTAAGGAGGATGGCCGCCTTGGCACTCACGTAGTAGCCAGCAGCTCAGGTAATCATGCACAAGCGGTGGCATATGCAGCTAAGATTTTGGGTGTCAGCGCAACTATATTTAGTGCGCACAACGTTTCAAAAGTGAAAGCTGCAGCCACTTTGTATTATGGCGCAACCTTAGATTTAAGTGCGACCCGAAAAGAAGCTGACGAAAAGGTAGCAGAGGCTGCGAAACAAGATGGCGTTTTATGGATGCCACCTTTTAACCATAACGATATTATAGCCGGCCAAGGAACGGCTACTCTTGAAGCTCTTGAGCAAACAGGCGAGGTAGACAGTGTGTTTGCACCAGTTGGCGGTGGCGGGTTAGTATCTGGCTCACTGATTAGCACCAGAGCTTTATATCCAAATGCAAGTGTGATGGGAGCTGAGCCTTTAATGGCTAATGATGCCGCACAATCTTTGCGTACTGGTGTTATTCAAACTTTACCGGAACAGCCGAATACTTTGGCTGACGGTGCTGCAACATTACAAGTTGGCGAAAAAACTTTTCCACACCTGCAGGATCTAGACGGTTTTTATGAAGTGGATGAAATCAAAATCGCTTACTGGACCCAGTGGCTGCAACATCTATTGAAAATTCATGTTGAGCCCACTTGTGCGATGAGCATGGGCGGTGTGGTTGAGTGGCTTAAATCACAAAACAGTGAACAAAAAGTATTAGTGATGTTATCTGGCGGCAATATTGATCAACAAAAAATGACTAAAATATGGCAAGACGATCATCTATATCAAATACCTAGTTTGTTGATTTAAAATAATAAATTTGGCTTATAATTTACAAGGAAAATGATACATAAAGAAACTCATACGCAATAAAAATTTTAAGTCCTTCAATAGTCATATTGCGAACGGGTATTGTCCAGATAAGGTCTATTCTTAAGCCAATTGTATTATTCAATCTGTTCTACAGATAAATATTTAAGTCATGAAATCGAACAATAAAATGCTCAAATCAATCAAAAAACATATGCTTTTAAAGATTTAAATAATTGGAGTTAACATCTACCAAATTTTGAAGTCAGTAACCGATACAGCAAAATGTGGTGTTACTGTATTAGTCTTCATAAAGATGTAAACCAAGTTTTTTAATAAATGAATATACAAATATGGTTAAGTTTTAAGCTGTTACAGTGAATCCATGTCGTTAGTTAATGCTCTAATAG
>OOGD01000005.1_pt1 | contig 65203 bp, 48 predicted proteins | sample 1670381 | NCBI WGS metagenome assembly OOGD01 (sample SAMEA98146918, study PRJEB22522) | marine metagenome | biome: marine biome; feature: marine water body; material: sea ice | place: Arctic Ocean | collected 14-Sep-2015 | depth 1.3 m | reverse complement strand
ATATTCGGGTGCTAAGTGAGCAACTTATTTATGCTTTACATGTAGAATTAGAAATTTTAGCTAGATGTATGGCTCGAAAGCCTAGTCCTCACTACAAGCAAGCAATAAATATCTACATGGTACGAACATTAAAGACGACTCAATCTGTTACGTTACTGACAATTGATTTTGTTATACTCTTTATTAAATTTTTTATTAATTTTTTATTAATTTTTTATCAATTTTGCCAATTAATTCAAACTTCGATGCCTGCCCTAAGGACAATTTTATGAATAATCAACTACCCCACCCCCCCAAAAAAGTCGAAACGCTCAACGAGCTAGCAAAATTAGCAAACTATTCACTTATGGACACACTTAACTGCGATCCTGATGCTACATCAAACGGAATAGACTATTTACCGCGACAGGTATTCACAGGCCATTATGTACCCGTTAACCCAACCCCAATTAAAAACCCAGAGTACGTTACACACAGCAAGGATTTTTTTCGGGAGCTCGGTTTTGCAGACAGTATGGCAACATCAGCCGACTTCGTGCGAATGTTTTCTGGTAATATTTCAGACGTGCCGGAACCGATGCGAAACATCGGTTGGGCAAGTGGTTATGCCTTGTCAATTTATGGCAGCGAATATATCCAGCAGTGCCCATTTTTAACTGGCAACGGATACGGAGACGGTCGCGCAGTTTCCGTGCTTGAGGCGGTCATCAAAGACAAACGTTGGGAAATGCAACTAAAAGGTGGCGGACGAACGCCATACTGCCGTGGCGCGGACGGCCGTGCGGTCCTGCGATCGAGTATCCGAGAATTTTTGGCACAGGAGCACATGCATTCGCTTGGTGTGCCAACTTCACGGTCTTTGAGTTTGTACGTTTCGAAAACGGAAGAGGTTAAACGTCCATGGTACTCTCAGGGTTCGCGTTCTAAGGATCCTGATATGCTTATATCAGAAGCAGTAGCTATATCGACGCGTGTTGCACCGTCGTTTATACGAGTTGGTCAACTTGAGCTATTTGGTCGTCGAGCCCGTAAAAATGAACATCCTAAAGCGATGGAAGAGCTTGAAAAAATTGTGCTGCACGTCATTGATCGTGAGTACGAACATGTCATTGATAAGCAACTAAGCACTCCTGAAAAAATACTATCGTTGGCTTACGAATTTCGCAACCGCCTGACTTCACTTATGGCTAACTGGATACGCGTTGGTTTCTGCCAAGGCAATTTTAACAGTGATAACTGTGCTGTCGGTGGTTTCACACTTGATTATGGACCCTTTGGTTTTTGCGATGAATTTAATCCGCACTTTCAGTCTTGGATAGGTGGAGGTCACCATTTCTCGTTTTTGAACCAACCCATGGCAGCACAACGCAACTTTCAAATGTTTTGTAAGGCAATGCTTCCTCTGATGACGTCACATAAAAATCACATGCTACAACTCGATGAGATCCAAACTGATTTTTCAAAAGTGATGCAAACTCAAATGCATAAAATGTGGGCTGCCAAACTTGGACTCAGCACTTTTAATGAACAGCTGTTTATTGAGCTTGAAAAACTGATGACGCAAACGCCAGTAGATTACACCATCTTCTTTCGTGAACTTTCAAATGTACCTGATGACATAGTCCCACTCAAAAAGAGCTTTTACAAAAACACAAAACACGCCATGGCAGATCTAGAAGACATTAATCAACGCTGGTCACAGTGGCTGACAAAATGGAAGTCGCTCATAGGCAGTGATGAACTTACTTCACCACTTTCTCATGCGCAAGTTTCTGAGCGGATGAAACAAGTCAATCCAAAATATATTTTGAGAGAATGGTTTGTTGTACCTGCTTATCAGCAAGCGGCCGAAGGGGACTACACCTTGGTGCGAGAGTTACAAGAAGTAATGACACAACCATACGCCGAGCAATCAAAAGATATGGAAGATAAATATTACAGACTAAAACCACCCGAGTTCTTCGAAGTGGGTGGCTTATCTTATTATAGTTGTTCGTCGTGATTTTTAGAAAAAGATTTAACTAAGGTTGAGACACTTTAGGCGGCTTCTTAGCCGCCTATTTTTTGCTTACAAGCTTATGCTTACTGCGAATTAACCTCGACCCAATTTATAAGGTTAATCATTTTTGATTATTTTAAAAATAGCCACATCATTATTTTTTGTCGACGTCTGCACTATATCAATAACCAAACATTGCCCCTTATTTTTCTTTAGGCTAAGGCATTGGTTTTATTTACTTTGGTACTGATTTAGATTGGGTTAATTAACAGGGTATGAATAATCAATCTTATGAGTGCACAACTATCGCATCGAGTGATGGTTATAAATATGGCGTTGATATTAGTGCAATATGAATCCATTTATTTAACGCACAAACCATTAAGCACGGCGTCGGTATTGTCCTAGTAAAGTGCATGAAGGATCCACTTTGAATATAATAACTTTAAAAATATCGATAAAGAAAATATTTATGCTTTATGGCCCAGGTTCACTTATCCTTACAATGACATTAATAGGTAAGGTTCTAAATCAAATATTTCAATTCACCAAGATAATAGCAACAGTAATGATTATACATTCAGTTTTGTGTTCGCAGAGTATCAGTTTTAAACATCAATTTTTGTTATAACAAACTGGGGGAGTCTTCCTGATTCTATATAAAAATAGATATAATAATGATTGCTCAACGGCCTTTAATAATCAGACACATTGTTAAATGTAGCTTGATAATCAGAGTAATGTTTATCTTTTGAAGCAGACATTTTTATATGCAGTTGAGCATGCTGGGAATTTAAGCTGAATTAGTTATTGTATAAATAGAGTTTAAAATAGAGTTTAAAATTGATGTCTGATTAGTTAAATATATTGGATTGTTAGACATACCTAGCGATAGTTCAACAATCTCAAGTTGATTAGTTGTTTGCAGCAAAACGTCTACCTTCTGGTAAACGCTTGTATCCGTTAGAATAAATAGTGAGTTAACTATTTATTGATTACTCAATCTTTTGCCAAAAGAAATAGCATAAGCAGGTGAACGCATTCTCAACACTGGGTCTGCGCTTGGTGTGAAACCTGCGGACATCATATTAGGATCAAAGTTAGTATTTTTACATGCATCACCACCACTGGTTGTGATGATCACTTCGCCAAGCGAAACCTGTGGGCGTTCACTGGGCCACTGCTGTGATGGGTCAATATCGCTGTCTTGTGCCTCACCTAAGCTTGCCATAATTGTAAAACTAACTGTTTCTTCTTTAAGTTGTTGACTAAAAGTATCAGCTAAAAATTCAGTTGGCATTTTAATCGCATCTTCTTTTTCCAACGTCTTTACACCTAAACTTGGCTGAATACTCCATCGAAATTTAGTTTTTTGACCATTAGGCTGTTCAAAGTAAAATGTGTGAATACCAAAAAATGCGGTATTGGCGTAAGAAGCAGGAGTTTTAGCTGTTTGATTCCACATCACATTAGCTAATACGCTGGGGTTTTGCTGGACAAAATCCATGGTTTTGGCTGGATCTGCGTTTCCATTTTCATCAGGAAGGAATGTAGATAGAAAGCCTAAAAAGGTTTCAGGATCTTTGCCAGCAAATACCGGGAAATTGTTGCCTGTGAACGTGTGCAAAGAACCGTCAGGCAGCTTAATTTGTATGCCCATACCACGAGTACCTGGTGCTTTCTCATCACTGCTCGGGCTAGCACCCCCAACTGAAAAGCGTATAGATACTGGTAATTCACCGCTTGATAACAAAGCAGAATCTGTAAAGTGTTTGTTCGATGCTGGAACAAATGTTCCAGCTGCACACATTCCTTTAGCATGAGCTTTTCTAAAGCCTGGGTGTTTACCACCTAGCTTTTCAAACATTTCAACTAAGTCTATTGCCTGTACTTGTTTATCATTTGTTTCTGCACTCAAATTTGCAGCTACACCTACAATGAGAAAACCAGCAGTGATGGTTGAGGTGATGAGATTAAACTTCATTTTATTCCTTAATCTTGTTATTAAATTTGTGGAAGTACACACAAAAACTTGGCAGTTAAATAAAAGCTTTTCTTAAGATTAACATTCTTATTTTATTAAGAATAATCAGAGTAAAGGATAGCCTCATCATTAATAAGTAATGAAAATTTTCCAAGGTATGGTTTGAATGTTGTTAAGTGATTTTTCGAATTTTCAAGCTGAATTTTACTAGAGTTTTCTAAAAGATATTCTTACTTCAGTAAAAACTCACACATTAACAAAATATTCAAACACCTAACAATAATAACGAGTTTGATTTTATATTTTCTAAATTAACTTGTCTCTTAATCTCAGGTCTGTATCAAAATAGAGAAATTTTTGATAAAAACTAATGATGTAAAATCTACGAATTTATTCGGATTTTGCGGCGTTTAATGTTCTTCTAATTTGCAGTGACAGGATTACAAAGTAACGGTTGTCGTCAAAAAATTTAATCATTAGTTGCCGAGAAAACTTATCAAATAGCCACTGATCTTTACACATCTCGCCATCCAAAACCCATAACAAGACCCAAAACAGCCTATTTGAACCCGCTGTAATGCTCATCACACGATGTTATAAAAAAATGACTTAACTAAAGTCATCATCGTTAGTTAACAATTCAAAAAACTTTCATAAACCATGAATGTTAAAACACCTTCAAATTGAGGCCAGCTCAATCGCTTTTAACCTTGCTAGCACTTTTGGTTATTGACCGTTAAAGTCTATCTAGGATCGCTTGTTGGTCTTCCATAATCATATTATTAACCACTAAGTTAAAAGAATTATCCATCATTCGCTGTATTTCGCTGTTTGGGACCGAACCATCTAGCTTGATGGTGTTCCAGTGCACTTTGCTCATATGATATCCAGGGATAACAGAAGGAAATTTGTTGCGCAATGCGATGGCTTCTTGTGGATCACACTTGAGGTTTACCCGCCAAGAACTATCTTCTTCATCAATAGATAATTTTTCTCCCTTACCCGTTTTGTCCACGGCTAAAGTTGCGAACATTTTATGTTTAACTTTAAACACTGAAATATCATCTCCAAAAGGAAAAGTTTCTACCGTAAAAGGTTTGTTTGAAAGGTACTCTCTGACTTGTTGCTGGTCCATCTATTTTCCTCATACATTAAGAATGGGTAGCCACCTACCCCAATCTGTAAATTATTCTACGTTTGATAGGATCAATCTTGTTGTAACAAATGCATAACATTTTTTAAATCTGTTTTGCCTTTAATTATTTCATCTGGTGTTAATCCTGATATTTCATGGGGAAACACCAACCACTCGTCACTTTCATGAACAAAATAATCAGGCTCGATATCAGTTTTGTTATTTTTTGGTTTGTAATAAGGACAAGCTATACGCACGTCTTTTGGCATATTTGCGCGAGATAAATGTTTAATTTGTTTGATTAAGGCTTCAACACTGCGCCCTGTATCAAATACGTCATCCACAATCAGCAGGCTGTCTTGTGCATTAGCGTTTTCAATCAAATAATGTAAACCATGCACTTTAATAGTTTTTGATTGTTGATCAATTCCATAATAAGACGAGGTTCGAACCGCTATATGATCAGTTTGTACTTTTTTGAAATCAAAATACTCTTGCACTGCAATGCCAATAGGCGCGCCACCACGCCATATACCAATTATAAAATGTGGACGAAAGCCACTTTCATAAACTTGAGCTGCTACACGAAATGAATCTTCAAGTAGCTGTTGTGCAGTGATAAACGTTTTTTCCATTAAATAAACCTTAGAAATTTGTAGCGCGGGTACCGCAAAGTAAAACTTTATGTCTTCTATTGTATACCGAAGCTCAACTTATTCATATTTTAAAGCATCTGCCGGATTAACTTTTACGGCACGATACGCAGGATAAAGACTGGCCAGAAAACACAAAATAAGTGATGTGCCAATGAGAAAAACAACTTGTTGCCATTGTAAATCGGTAGGAACACCCTGCCCATCTGGGCTAAGAAATATTGGTAAATTAAATAACTTGACCAAATTATTGATTTGAGACACGAACAATACACCGGCAACAACACCGATTGCCGTCCCTTTTATGCCGTTGTATACACCATTAAACAAAAATATACCCATTATATTACTTCTTGTCATACCTTGTGTTAGAAGTATAGCGATATCACCTTGTTTCTCAGTAACCACCATGACTAAAGCCGATACTATATTAAACGCTGCCACCGAAATAATAAGTAGTAACATCAGCGACATCATATTTTTTTCCATCTTCACCGCATCAAATAACACACCTTGTTGATCTCGCCAGTTTGTAGAGCTGTAACCTTCTTTATCTAATGCTTGAACCACGCTTTTATAATCGAAAGCATCTTTTAAGAATAGACGAGTTTGGGCTAAACTTGGTGTTTTGCTTCTTAACAATCTAGCGAGATCATCAATATGCATCAATATTGCTTTGTCGTCCAAAGCAGAGCCCATGTTAAAAATACCGACAACACGAAACACTCTCTGGCTATAAATTCGCCCAAAGGGACCAAAATAACTATTTTCTGAGGCAATTAGTCGAGCTTGTTCGCCAATGCGTAAATTTAACTTGATAGAAAGAGCGCGGCCGATGACGATCCCATATTCACCTTTGACCAAGTCAGTAAACTGACCAACCAACATATTTTTGGCAATAATAGAGGAGCGTTGCATGATATCGGGTTGAATACCCTGAAATATAACACCTTTAAGTCCCTCTGAAGACTGTACTATACCTTCTGAGTCTATCTGTTGGACACTGGTTACGACACCTTCAATGCGATTAAACATATCAGCGCTGATATCTGCATCAGGTTTATTTTGTACCAATATATGCGGTGTGATCCCTAAATTACGTAACTTAAGTTCGCCCTCAAAACCATTCATTACAGACAGCACTGTGATCAATGCCATCAATCCGAGGGCGATACCTGCAACTGAGAAGAAATTGATAAAAGCAATGAAATGACTGCCTTTCGATGCTTTAGCGTAACGTAAACCAATAAAAGCTGAGAGTGGGTAAAACATTAACAAGGAAACTCTTATAACAACAAATCAGTTAAAATATTTAGCTTTAACTGTTGGTATAGTGGTGAATGATGTTGAATAATACGTGCTCCGAGTAAATCTCACAAGTAAAGCTAAGTTGGGTTTAAAAATGCAAGACATGACGCTAGAAGAAAAACATCAACAATTTGATGAGTTTTTTATGATTAAACACAATATTTTAGTCAATATGCGTTTAGTGGCAGATGATTTTGAGTTACCTGAAACTGATGATTTACACCAACATATGCCTTATGAATTCCAAATAGCAAGTGAACTATCAAGTATCGATACCAAGGCACTAAGACCGCTTCGCGGCTTAGGTGAACATGCTATTGAATTAGCTGAGTTTCTTAATCATCAATCTAGAAAAATTGATTTGATGATGTCTTTAATTCTTCAACAACATTCAGCACAAGAGCATACCTATCATTCAGTTCAATTTGGTGGCGGTGGCATAATACTTGACAGTGAAAACCAGTTATCAGTAGGCGATACGATCGAACTCAAGTTATTTATCAAAGAAGAAGCCACAGCCATTTTTTGTTTTGCTGAAGTTATTGCTTGTAAGCCTGTGGAGGATAAGTACCATGTGTCTATCATTTTTACTCGCATCCGTGAAGAAGACCAAGACTTATTAGTCAAAGCCAGTTTACACTTGCAGGCAGCAAATTTACGCAAACGCAAGAGCCAAGAAAAAACTTAAAAAAGAACGAGAACGAAATTAATTAATGACTCACAGTATTTTTTCGCCACCTTTACCGCACAATACTCTTAAATCAAAAAATGATGTTCGTCATTGGGGTAATCTCCAAGGCAGCAGCACGGCATTAATATTAGCTAATGCAGCAAAACTAGCCACCGGCCCGATATTATTAGTTACCGCAGATACGCCGAGTGCTATTAAGCTCGAAAAAGAACTCGATTATTTTTTACAGGGTCGAGCCGTTGATGTGCAACTTTTTCCAGATTGGGAGACGTTACCGTATGACAATTTTTCTCCTCATCAAGATATCGTTTCCCAGCGCCTAGAAACACTGTATCAACTTACCCAAAACGAGCGAAGAGTATTTATTGTACCCATCAATACCTTAATGATGCGTATGGCACCCGTAGATTATATTAGTAAATATTTATTAATATTAAAAATCAATCAAAAGATAAATATTGATGACTTTCGCTCAGGGTTGGAGCGTGCTGGATATTTGCATGTCAATCAAGTGATGGGACATAGTGAGTTTTCTATTCGTGGCAGTATTATTGATTTATTTCCAATGGGTAGCCAACACCCCTATCGAATTGATTTATTCGATGATGAAATAGACACCATCAGGCACTTCAATCCAGAAACTCAGCGATCTGGTGACAAAGTTGATGAAATTAAACTTTTACCTGCAAGAGAATTCCCTACGGATAAGGATGCCAGTTTATTGTTTAGGCAACAATATCTCGGCAAGTTTGCTGCAAATAACTCTAAAGAGTCTATTTATTACCAAGTAGGCAAAGGTCTGATGCCAGGTGGTATCGAATATTATTTGCCTTTATTTTTCGACAAGACCGCAACTTTATTTGATTATCTTAACCAAGATACAACCATATTAATGCACGGTGATTTACAAGTAGCCCATGAAAATTATTGGAAAGATGTTACTCACCGGTACGAACAATTACGCTATAACCTTGCAAGGCCTTTACTCCATCCAGCCGATATTTATATGCGTTATGAAGAACTTTTTGGAGCTCTAAAAGAGTGGCCAAGAGTTCAGATACAAAACGAAGTTCTAGATGCTAAAAGCGGGAGTTATAACTTTGCCACTGCATCAGTGGGTGACGTCGCGCTTAAACCACAAAATAAATTACCTTGGGCATCACTCAAACAACAAGTAGAAGAGTGGCAACAACGAAAAGTTAAAGTGTTGTTTAGCGCTGAGTCTGCTGGACGCCGAGAAGGGCTGTTAGAAATACTGTCAAAAGCTGAAATTAAGCCCAAGGTTTTTGAACATTTTAATGACTTTATGAAAAGTGCTGAGACGATTGGTATTTCAGTGGGAGCGGCCGAATTTAGTTTTTTACTGAATGAGCCTAAATGTGCTATCGCTTTTATTACTGAAACTGAGTTACTTGGGCATAAAATCAGCCATCGTCGCAAGCGTGATAAACGCCAAGGCACTGACGAAAATGCCATCATTCGTAATTTGGCAGAATTACAAGTAGGCCAGCCAGTGGTTCATTTTGACCATGGCGTGGGTCGTTATTTAGGCTTGCAAACATTAGACGCAGGCGGGATTACAACAGAATATTTAACCATAGAGTATGCCAAACAAGCCAAATTATACGTGCCTGTAGCGTCTCTTCATTTGATCAGTCGTTATAGTGGTGGTGATATTGACCATGCGCCTCTGCATCATTTAGGTACCGACACTTGGACAAAAGCCAAGAAAAAAGCAGCTGAAAAAGTGCGAGATATAGCTGCCCAGTTATTAGATGTTTACGCCAGACGAGCAGCCAAGCCTGGACATGCTTTTAAAATTGCTTGGGATGAATACCAAGCCTTTAGTGATAGTTTCCCGTTTGAAGAAACCATTGACCAGCAAAAAGCCATCAACGCTGTTATCCAAGATATGGGGTCAGGCAATGCGATGGACAGATTAGTCTGTGGTGATGTAGGTTTTGGTAAAACCGAGGTTGCAATGCGTGCGGCCTTCATCGCTGCTAACCAGGGTAAACAAGTTGCCATATTAGTTCCTACAACATTGCTTGCTAGTCAACATTTTGAAAATTTTAAAGAACGTTTTGTCAACTGTCCTTTTAGAATTGAAGTGTTGTCGCGTTTTGTCAGTGCCAAAGATGCGAAAGGAACCGTTATAGCTATCGGTGAAGGTAAAGTGGATATAGTGGTTGGCACTCATACTTTACTGCAAGACCGCCTTAAATTTAAAGATTTAGGTCTAGTCATCATCGATGAGGAACACCGATTTGGTGTTCGCCAGAAAGAGAAATTTAAAGCGCTTCGTTCAGACGTTGATATCTTAACCTTAACTGCAACACCGATACCAAGAACATTAAACATGGCCTTAAGTGGTATGCGCGACTTGTCTATCATCGCCACACCTCCAGCTAAACGTTTACCAATCAAGACCTTTGTGCAACAACGTAATAAAGGATTAATACGTGAAGCCATCATGCGAGAAATCTTGCGTGGTGGACAAGTCTACTTTTTACATAACGAAGTAGACACCATTGAACGTACTGCTGAAGAAATTGCTGAAATAGTGCCAGAAGCACGTATCGCTATTGGCCACGGTCAGATGCGCGAACGTGATTTAGAGAAGGTCATGTCAGACTTTAATCATCAACGTTTTAATGTATTATTGTGTACTACGATTATTGAAACTGGTATTGACGTACCCTCAGCCAATACAATAGTGATGGACAGAGCTGACCATCTTGGTCTAGCGCAACTTCACCAATTACGTGGCCGCGTTGGGCGTTCTCATCACCAAGCTTATGCTTATTTATTAACACCTCATCCAAGACGTTTAAGCAAAGATGCAGCAAAACGTCTAGATGCGATTTCATCCTTAGAAGAGTTAGGAGCTGGTTTTGCGCTGGCAACACACGATCTAGAAATTCGTGGTGCAGGTGAATTATTAGGTGATGGTCAATCAGGCCAAATTTCAAGTATCGGCTTCACTTTATATATGGACATGTTGGACCAAGCGGTTGAAGCACTCAAAGAAGGAAAAGAACCCTCTTTAGAATCCGCACTTGCTGAACAAACTGATATTGACTTACGTCTACCCGCATTGTTTCCTGATGACTACATTCCTGATGTGAATACACGTTTGTCCTTATACAAAAAACTTGCTGGCTGCAAAGATGAAAGAGCTGTCAATGAGCTACAAATAGAACTGATAGACAGATTTGGTTTGTTGCCACAAAGTGCTAAAAATCTATTAGATATGGCCATGCTTAAAATAAAAGCCAAACAAATTGGTATCTCCAAAATAGAAGGCACGAATAAAGGTGGATTTGTTGAGTTCTCACAGAAAACCCAAATTGACCCGAGTTTTATTATTAAGTTGATACAATCACAACCGAAAATTTACAAACTAGATGGCCCACAAAAACTTAAATTTAACGTGCCTACTGAATCAGCCAAAGATAGACTTGAGCTGTTCAATAGAATACTAACCGAGTTTAGCCAACAATTACGAGTTGCTTAATGACAGATAAAATAACCGTGCATCCTATAAAAAAAATAGTTTTGGGTGCTTTTTCTGTAAGCTGGGCAATTGCTTTTTTACTCAGTACCAGCGCTTTAACTCAGGCTGTTCATGCAGCTGAGCAGGAATGGTGGTTTGATGTTGAAGTGATTATTTTTGAACGTAATATAGATGCCGCTGATATATCTGAAAAATTCAAACAGTCTCGACTTGAGCAACCTGCAAATGACGTTATAGATTTAATTACACCCTATTTGAATCCCAATTTAAGCTATCTACGGGCGGGTTTACCTTATTGCCGAAATTCAAATCGATTAGCAGTAAAAACTCAATATGAACAAGACTTTAGTTTTCCCTTACCAGCGCCCGAAACAGAAAAGTCATCCGTAACGCAGACAGACAAACAACTAGAACAACCAAATCAACAATCAGGTCTTAATTTATCTATTAACCCTGATGAAGTAACTGAAAACACTGTTCAATATGAAGTTACTACAACAAATATCTTTGTTCAGCCCACTGACGAAGGGTCTCCAATACAGTCAACCGATGCCAGTTCTGATGTCGAAAATATTAGCCTATTTGACTCATCCCAAAATAATAGTACTGACTTAGCGTTACAAACAAATAGTGATATACCTGCTGAATTTGATTTAGTTCGACAACCCATTAAAGTTGAATTTATTGAATGGCAGATACCTAGCGAATTTCTTTGTGCTTACGCAGAACAGATTGACCCATCTTTTGCGTCAATGAACGCTTTGAAAGAAGATACACCGATTGCTCAATCAGCATATACAATCAAGCGCGTTCCAGACATCATCAATGGTGTTGAGTGGCAAAAAAGACGCAGCGCATTTTTGTTGCCTACTTCGACGATGTATATGCGCGACCTTTATGAAAAAATTAAAAGGCAGCGAGATATCACCCCAATATTACATCTAAACTGGCGCCAAGAAGTCAAGTTTAGTCGAGCTAAAGGCCAAACATTCAGGCTATTTGCAGGTGAAAATTTTGCTCAGAAATTTGATGCTAACGGTTTAGCTGCTGTTGATGACACGGATAGTTTGTTTGATAAATTGAATCAACCAACAGACGACTTTTACATACCCAAGCAGGAACTGGCAGGTTTAACACCAGAACAGCAACAAGTAATATTAACACGTGTTAGTGGCGAAGAACGAGAAGCGGTTACAGATGACTTATTGACAAGGATTGCCACTGCTTTAGCAGATGATACACCAGTTAACCTTGAGCAAGACATGAATACTAACCAGCAGGGCAAAATTGCTGACTCAGTCATGCTCAAAGAACTCTGGCAGTTAGACGGGGGGATAACTGTATATCTTCGTAATATAAATCGCATACCCTATTTGCACATCGATAGCACTTTGGATTTTAGACAGCCAATATTTGACCCAGATAAAGTTCAGCAAGTAAAAGGTTTGCCATCTAGTTTGCCTGACCAAAGTGTAATAATTGTGAACGAACTACCACAATCAATGGCTTTTCAACCCAACCTTCAGGAACCGGGCTCTCAAGAACCGAATTTTTTACAAAGCGTTAATTTTAATCAGCTCAGACGCGTTATCAGTAAACAAGTGCATTATTTTGACCATCCACTATTTGGTATGATTGTGCGCCTTAATCGTTATCGATGGCCAGAAGAAGACACCGAAATTAACAAAAACGAACTATAAACTGAAGAAATAAATGTATATTTATAGCAGCTCGAGGTCGACCTTAAGGGTATCAATCATAATTAGGCTACAGTTGTTACCATAACCACTTCGCCTTAATGGTAGAGCATTAAGAAAACCGTCTTAAAGACGGTTTTTTGTTTTAACACACAATCTTTACCCAATTAAAATGAGTAGTTCAACCGCGCATAGTAGTAACCACCTTGCCAATCAACAATGTTAGCAGACCAGTAAATAGCGCCACAACACATGTCGCCTTCATCTTCGTCTGGGTAAGTGTCTAATATGTTTCGGGCACCAGCAGAAACACTCAAACTATCACTGACTTGATAGTTCACTTCCACATCAAATAATACACTAGCATCGTACTCTTGGATGTTAGTACCGGCTGAATTAGTGGCGTTTTCATAAGCACCATATACATTTGCCCTCACCAGTAAAGTCAACATATCGAAATCATGTTTTGCTGAAAGCACACCGCGCCATTCTGGAAGGGCATTTTCTAAATCAAATTGATCTTCGCCATTCAAATATTCAGACACTACATCAATGTTTGTATCGATTTCTGTTGAATTATAGTTAACTGAACCGGTCAGCAAAGTATCACCCATTGTATAAGTGGCTACAAAATCAAAACCTGAAGTGGTTGTATCAAATGCATTTTGAAAATAGTTTACACCACCAATAGTATTTGCCCCATCAACGCCGGCAGCATCAAGAGCTAAAAAGTTATTATAAGCTTCACCTGATGTCGTATCAGTTGACACAGCTAAGGTTGAAACAGCATAAAAACGGTCTTCTAGAGCAATGCTATAGAAATCTAAAGTAATATTCAAATCATCAACATTACCCGTAAAACCGATGGAGTAGTTAACCGATGTTTCTGGTCTTAAAGCTTCTGCACCTAATGCTTGGCCTACAGGACTGATAGCAGGGAATAAACCCGTGGCAACTGGGAATCCGTTGGGCAGTCGAGTCGAAACATTTGTTGTCCCTTGTTGACCAGGGGTGGGTGCACGGAAACCCGTACCCATAGAACCACGCAAATTAAAATCGTCAGTTAAGCTGTATTTAAACGCAACTTTTCCTACTAACTCGGAACCAAAATCAGAATAATCTTCATAACGTAATGCACCTTGAACAAACAATGCATCAGAAACATCAGTACTCACGTCTATATAGATACCAGCCATGTCACGTTCGTATTTACCTGAGTATTCAGGCGAGTACCCTGGGAAACCGTTTGAACCGACTCCAACCGCTGTGTAAACCGCATCACTGCTATCAGCACAATCCAAGGTTGAGCCGTTTGCAATTACTGCTAAGCCGGCTGCAGTTGCAACATCATTGTCACAGAAACCCCAAGGGTCACCTAAAGAATAAGGTCCTGCCGCATAGGAATCCACATCGTTACCTACTAACTCATAGCTTTCTTCCATGTAGGTTAGACCAAAGGCAAACAGCACTTCGTTTTCCATACCCATATCAATAATTTGGACAAAATCTGCAGAGAACTGTAATTCCTCGTTAATCAAATCACCTGGGCGAAATGAAGTAGGCGAATCAGGACCCATTGAAGGATTAATAGTATTCTTGAGTGTATATTGAATTTCATTTGAACCAAAACGACCGCTGAAATCATAAGTCATTCCATTAGAAAATTCACCTTCCAGACCACTCAAAATTGACATATCGGTGATGTCACCAAAAAATCGCGGTGTAAAACCACCTGGGAATTTTTCTAAAGGACTATAGAGTCCCCCATCTTCGGTTCGTAAATTTTCAATCGTGCCATTGCCAGGATAACGATAATAAAAACTACCATCTCCTTCACTTTCAGAATAATTACCAAATGCGTAAAACTTCATGCTGTCGCTGATTTCATAACCAGAGTTAAAGAAAAGACGCACCGCAGAGTTATTAGGTTGGCCCCAAGGTTGGACGACACTCTCTCCACCTAAGTTGGCAGTGCTTAGACCAGCAACATACGTTTCATCAGAATATCCAGAAAGTGTATTATCGAAACGGCCACCCCCTAAATAATTATCGTTATTGGGATCTAAGCAAGCGTTGCCAGTACAGTATTGCACTGAACGCGACGTAGATTTAGTATCAGAATATTCACCTGAAAGGCTAAAGAAACCTTTATCACCTAAAGCAAAACCCATATTACCGGTCATGGTAATTTGTTCACCATCCCCCTCATAAAACTGCCCAGTGTTAAGGGAGAATGAACCGCCTTCGTCATTATCCTTCAATACAAAATTGATGACTCCAGCAATCGCATCTGAGCCATATTGAGCGGCGGCACCATCGCGAAGCACTTCTACTGCCTTAAGTGCTGAAGCAGGAATAGTAGCTACATCAGGTCCTTGTGTGCCAGAACCTCCAATCTGCACCAGAGCTGAACGGTGTCGGCGTTTTGAATTAACTAACACTAATGTTTTATCAGTCGGCATACCGCGCAAAGACGCAGGACGAATAAATGAAGCACCATCGGAAATAGGTTGACGTGTCAAAGAATAAGAAGGCACCAACGTTTTTAAAATGTCGTTAGTATCTGAAAAAGGAACAGATACTAAGTCACTCTCAGTAAAAACATCCACCGGTACAGGTGAATCAGCAAGAGATCTAGGCGCTCCTCTGGAACCAGTTACAACAATTTTTTCTAAATTAGGTTTGTCTGTCTGGTCTGTGTCTTGTGCAAGAATGCTCTGTGATACAAATATTAGTCCTGAAGTCGCTGCAATTGCAGGCAATGTTCGCCTGATAGATTGACTAAGTTTATGAAGTTTGAGCATGTTTAACCTCTTATTATGTCTGATATGTGTGTTTCTGGAAACGAAGTGCCTAACACTTTAATAAACGTTAAACACTATTTTTGAAAAGTGGGGTGAGTTCGTGCACTGCACCTTTTTAGGTAGCAAAACATTAATAAAACCGGCTTATCAATTATATTTAGCAACACAAATGCCAATCAGACATGCAAATTTCATGTCTTCCCCCCTTGTTTTTCTTATGCCCATTAAAGTCCTCTATATTACTGACATTGAAAGAATTCAGTGGCATGGTAATTGTATCCAAAAAGTATCGAGCTATAAAACGTGTAGTTAAAACTAGGTAAACATTCATAAAATAACGACTAAATGTGCATTACAGGCTCGATTGCACAGCTATGTTGCAAGACTCAATTAACAGGTATGAACACCGAATGAATAGTAAGCAGCTTAGATACTTTTTAAAAACGGCGGAAAAAGGCAGTATTACTGCGGCGGCGAAAGCACTGGATATAGCGCAACCGGCTGTAAGTCAGCAAATCTCTAACTTGGAACACGAATTATCAGTGCAATTGTTCGAGCGAGACTTCAGAGGGGTGAGGTTAACTATAAGTGGTAAAAAATTCTATCTTAGAGCTAAATCTATTGTAAGTCAGATGAGCATCGCTAAGAGTGAAATTGTTGATAATGAAGCAAATCCATCAGGTCACATATCTCTCGGTATAACTCAGGCCGCTTGTAATGTATTAGCTATTCCATTAACTCAGGCCATTCAGAAAAATTACCCCAATATAGAACTGACATTGCAATGTGGAACAACTGATTTTATAAATCAATGGCTGAGCAGCGGGCAAATCGACTTAGCCATCACCTATGAAAATACTCATTTGGATAAAAACTTTTTCAGCACACCGCTAATTAAAGAAAATATTTATCTTGTCGTTGGTACTGAAAAAAAATCTAACATGTATCAAGAGCTTGTCAAAAAAGATAAAATTGAATTAAAGCAGTTAACAGAATTTGAAATTATTCTACCGCAACAAAATGATCCCATAGTACAAATGTTGAATCGTTACGAAACTCAAACCGGAGTGAGGATCTGGGGCAAACCCAACTTTGGTTTGTTGATGACAAATTTACGCTACGTTACCGACGGGTTTGGGTTGATGCTTTTACCATCCTCAGCTGTCTTTCATTTAGAGAAGGCGAAACAATTAAAGGCTATATCTGTTATAAATCCAGAGCTTACACGCACAGTTCTATTGCAAAACAACACAAAGAAAACGTCAAGCCTTGCTATGCAAGTGGTCAGTAAAACTGTTTTGAATTTAGTAAAAAAAGCCCATTCCTTGGGCGACTGGAGAGGTCAGTTATTATTTTGAATAGTTATGTGCAAGATAATGTGCAAGATAATATTTAAGGGTGTATTCAAGATAATGCTAATGTCTGTTCCAATGCTCTTGGCAATGCATTGACATATTTTTGCACATCAGGGATGAGACCCATACTCACTCGAGACCAATGATCATAATCGTGATAAATGCCTCGAATTAACACATTTTGTTCAGCCATTTTTTGTCGAAATATTTCAGCATTGCCTTGTGCCAAATCGACAAATATAAAATTAGTCGAAGAAGGCAGTGCCTTTAACCCATTTGCCTTAAGTGCATCCAACACCATTTCGCGTCCCTCAACAATTTTTGATTTGGACATCTTCAAAAAGGCTTCATCGTTATAACTGGCAATAGCCGCAGCTAATCCAGCTTGGTTCATGGCATACCCGCCCAAACTAAAGCGGTTAATATTAGCGGTATTTTCTTCAGACGCCATCATATAACCCACACGCATACCTGCTAGGCCATATATCTTAGAAAAAGTTTTAGCGATTATTACGTTATGCCCTTCTCTGACCAAAGAAACCATTGAGTTGGTCTCAGGCATATCGGTGACTTCATTATAAGCTTCATCCACCAACACTAATGTTTTCTTAGAAGCCTTTATACAAAAATCCCTTAACTTTCCAGCATCCAATAAACACCCAGTAGGATTATTTGGATTAGTAACGTGTACCATAGCGACATCACTATCAATAGCAGCATACATGGCATCTAAATCAATACTTAAATCAGCAGTTTTGGCTATACGTTTGATTTTTGGTCCGCCAGTTTTCTGTGGAGCCTTAGCCGTGGTATCCCAAAACAAATCAGGTCCTAGTATTAGGCCTTTTGTAGCAGCAGCGTTAGCAGCATAAGACAACACACCGCTGGAGCCAGCACTCAATGAAATTTGGCTACTATTCAAGCCATTTTTCTCGGCTATCATATCAACCAATACTTTGTAGGGCTCTGCAGCATAATATGCGCCCTTAGCGCTAGCTTGCATGATAGCTTTCATTGCACTTGGGCTTGGGCCATAAGGATTTTCATTGGCGTTAAGTTTAGCAATACCCGCAGTTGGTCCATAGTTAATAACCGGAGCAGTATGATGTCCCGCAAGCGCGTTACCCGACAAAGAAACCAACCCACCTGCTGCTACTGCAGAAACGGTTGCTATAGTCCCGCGTAAAAATAATCGTCTACTTAAATTGTCTGTCATGTCATTATCCTTTCGTTGTCTCTAATTAGATTTAAAATGCTTTGTAATACATAGAAATGGACACCACCACCAAGTAAAGTCCAAACATTCGCTTTAGACTGACCTCGTCCAAACTATGCGCCCATTTAGCACCTATAGGTGCTGTCAATATTGAACCCGCACTGATGGCAACAAGCGCAGGTATATTGATATACCCAACTGTACCGTATGGAAGATTGATGACGTTGTGCCCCATCAGCAAAAATCCAATTGCTCCAGGTAAACCAATAATAAAGCCAACACCTGCAGCCGTGGCGACTGCTTGGTGAACACTGCGATTACAAATCACCATTGTCATGACTGTAATCGTTCCACCGCCTATCCCAAGCAAAGCCGAAAACCCACCTAAAAAAGAAGCTAACCCTGCTTTAAATGCGCCTTGCGGCATAGTTAAGGTGTTTGAAGAACCACTAAAAATTCCTGGAAATAAAAAATATATTGAATAAAATAAAACACCTGTAGCAAACACAAGTATTAAACTCTCTGGACTTGTTTTCGAGGCTATATATAAACCAATTAACACCCCAATAACCAACCAGACTGACCAGTCTTTCAAAATTGCAAAGTCAACGGTATTCATTTTTTTATGTGCTTGCACAGAACGGGCACTTGAGACAACAATTGATGCCAAAGAAGTACCAATAGCGACTTTAATGAGTTCCCCCGACGATTCAGTAAAAAATGGAAAAACCGCTAATAAAGCTGGAACCACAACAAATCCACCACCATTTCCAAACAATCCAGCTGTAATACCCGCAATTGCACCCGCTATACATAGCGTGCCTACAAACAACAACAGTTCAACTTCCATAACACCCCTTAGCAAAATTTTCTATAAATGGGAATACAGGAGAAAGTGCTGTACCAAATCTACATAGCAGAATTGATGCCAGCCTTGTACGGCCACTATTTACACGGAGAGTGATCAAGATCTAATTTTGATTTGCACTAAACTAGTTATCTAGTGCGCAAAAATGATGCAAAAGGAACTATGTGATTACTTTATTAACTGACAACAAATTGGTCACAGATATCAATCGTTACCAAGTTAAAACATAGCTTATTAGAAGACGTACTAACTTAAGATAAAGTCACGTAGCTCACTGCAGTTATTATAAATGCTAAGATTATATTGAGCATTAAACCTTCTCTGGCCATGGTCTTAATGCTGAATTTATCCATGCCATAAACTATGGCATTAGGAGCAGTAGCAACAGGTAACATAAATGCACAACTAGCACTGATAGCTGCTGGCATCATCATTAAAGCAGGATCAATACCAGCTGCAACACCAGCTGCGGCGAGTATTGGCATCAACAATGTTGCAGTGGCCGTATTTGAGGTGATTTCAGTTAAAAAAGTCACAAACAAACATATACACAAAATTAACAAGGGCACTGGTAGGTCAGATAATCCCGTTAAACCGTCTCCCATCAAAGTACTTAGTCCGGAGGCAGAAAACGCTTTTGCTATACATATACCACCTGCAAATAACAACAACATGCCCCATGGAATGGACACAGCGGTATCCCAGTCAAGTAATTTATCTGACTTGAGTTTATTGGTTACTTCACCAAATTTACTATTTTTAACAGGGGTCTTTATTGTTTCAACTTTATTTCCATTAGGAATAATAAACATTAGCACCACCCCGGCCAAAGCAATGCTGCTGTCGCCGATACTTGGCATATTTAGCCATACTGTCCAATAGGGTCTAAACATCCATGCTAAAGCAACCATAACAAATGTTATTAGCACCCGCTTTTCAGCTGGTTGCCAAGCGCCGGATCTGGGTAAAATATATTCTTGACTGCTCTCCAGATTACGGGTTAACCACCACGCAATAATCGGAATACCTATAACAACTATAGGTACACCTGTTTTCATCCATTCTATAAAACTGATTTCTTTACCTTGTGTTTCAAGATAAACACTCATAAAAATAATATTTGGGGGTGTGCCGACTGGGGTACCAACCCCACCTAAGCTGGCTGCATAAGCAATACCCAGCAACATAGCAATAGTCAGCTTAGGATCTTTTACATGCTGTAAAACTGCAAGCGTAATAGGTAAAAGCATTAAGGTTGTGGCTGAATTGGAAATCCACATACTGAGAATGGCAGCGGTCAGCATAAAACCAAATACCAACCGTTTAGCACTTTTACCGCCAGTTAGATTTACTAGGTAAAAAGCCAATCGGCTATGTACATTAGATTTTTCCAATGCCTTTGAGAGCATAAAAGCACCCATCAATAATAAAATAACGTGACTGCCCAGCGCTGATGCAGACTCTTTATGAGTCAACACCCCCGCCATAGGAAAGCCAAAAAATGGAATAAGCGACGTAACAGGAATAGGCAGCGCTTCAGTTACCCACAACATGGCAGTTAACAGCGTGATAGAGGCTGTAGAAGCAATCAAGTGGGGCTGACCAACAGCTATTAGCCCAAAATACATAACAATGGAACTAATAGCCGAAAGTAAGATTAGTTTATTGTTAGTTTGCATAAAATTGGTCCAATACTTTACAAGCAACTTGATGGTCAGTATTTTTTTTCAGGTTAGAAAAATCTAAACTAGGATTTTTCATGAGGCGTTTAATTCTATCTAAACTCTTTTTATGTAAGCTCAAACCTAAGGGTAAACCATCAATCACCTTTACTGCCCCTTTGGGATCATTGCACACTAACACCATGTCGCAACCTGCTTTTATAGCCTGCTCGGCACGCTCTACAATATTGCCTATTTGTACCGCACCTTGCATAGACAAATCATCAGAAAATATGACCCCATTAAAGTCCAATTCTTGGCGTAAAATCTGATTGATCCAGATTTTTGAAAAACCCGCAGGTAAGTTGTCTACATCAGGATAAATAACATGTGCAGGCATCACCGCGTCAAGTAAACCTTGTTGGTGAATTGATGTGAAAATTGACATGTCAAGGGCAAATATGTCTTCTTTACTACGGTGATCAACCGGTGTTGCTATATGAGAATCCTCACGAACGTTTCCGTGGCCTGGGAAATGTTTACCGGTGGCAGACATACCAGCTCGGTGCATCCCTTTAATAAATTCGCTGGCTAATTGAACAATTATTTCAGGGTCTTGATGAAAACCACGATCACCAATCACTTCAGATACACCCTGTATGTCGAGCACAGGAGCAAAACTAATATCAATATCGAACGCGAGTAATTCTGCAGCCATTAACCAGCCAAATTGCTCGCATAAATAGCCTGATTCTATAATATTTTCATTTGTTTGAAGGATGATACTACCCATTGCAGGAATTTCACTAAATCCTTGACGAAAGCGCTGCACCCTTCCCCCTTCATGGTCTGTAGCAATAATAATGTCGTTACGCGTAACACTTCTTATGTGCCGAACCAAGTCAGAAAGTTGTTGTTGGTCGTGGTAGTTACGGCTGAATAAGATAAGTCCCCCAACTAAGGGATGGTCGAGGATATCTATCTCTTCATGTGTCAGTTCAAAGCCTGACACGTCTAACATTAATGGCCCCATTAATTAACGCTCTTCTTTTATTGGTACACAAATTTAAAGTCACACTATAGGGAGGATCATTTCCTGTAGTCAATCAAATAATCCAAACGAAAAATATGACTTTCAATCTCTCCCATGGTTATACTCTAACAAATAGTAATTTATGTTGTTTTCAATGAAGTTTAAAACCGTAGGTTTAATTGGCAAACAAGCGCATCAAGGTGCAAATTTAAGTCTCAAGGCGTTAATAGTTTATTTGACTAAACGCGGTTGTCGGGTGCTAGTCGAAAAACAAACCGCACATAAATTAGATACTAATGGTTTTGAACCTACAGATATAACAGATATTGGTAAACAAGCTGACTTAGCTATAGTTGTGGGTGGTGATGGTAATATGCTTGGTGCGGCTAGGATCCTGGCAGAGTTTAATGTAGCTGTCGTCGGTGTTAACCGAGGTAACTTAGGTTTTCTGACCGACATTGCTCCTGAAAATTTTGAACCACAACTTGACAGTATTTTTGATGGCGAATGCCAAATAGAACAACGTTTCTTGCTAGAAGTGGAAGTCTATCGAGATGGTAAAGTACAAAGCAAAGACTCTGCGGTAAACGAAGTGGTTATTCATCACGGTAAAGTAGCACATATGATGGAATTTGAGGTGTACCTCGATGATAACTTTGTATTTAGCCAGCGCTCAGATGGGTTAATCGTGGCTACCCCAACAGGCTCTACGGCTTATTCGTTATCCGGTGGAGGTCCGATCCTTACGCCTAACTTAGATGCTTTAACCTTGGTACCGATGTTTCCTCACACATTAAGCAGCCGCCCCATAGTGGTAGATGCCAACAGCATAGTAAAGTTAAAAGTATCGCCTGAGAATACCGATAATATGCAAGTCAGTTGTGATAGTCATATTGTACTAACAGTGTTACCAGGTGACGAAATTGTTATAAGTAAAAACCCAGCGAAGTTGTCTCTGATTCACCCCAAAGACTATAATTATTTCAATGTGTTACGTACAAAACTTGGTTGGGGTAGTAAATTATATTAATCAATTTATGTATTTTTTAAGAAACATGGTGGTAGTAGTTAAAAGTTTAATTTTTGGAAACGATAGAAACTACATATTGCAGTCACTGACTGAAAAATTTACATTTGAGCATTCATTGAGTTTCTACATATCAGCGTCACAAGAACTAACTTCCAAAGGCCCCCTCCAAGATCCAAAGCAGACCTTAAGCGTTATTCAGTGAACAAAACAGTGCTAAATGCTAAAATAATGGCGAGTATTCATGAACAATTCAGTTCAATTAGAATATTTACATTTTTGAAACGCTGGAAGATGAGCGTTAAGATATTAATTTGTATCCCAATATCGGCAGTATTTACAAATAGGTTACTTTAATAACGGGTCAAAAATACAATTAACCATAATGATGTGATTAGCAGAGAACTAAAATGGATGACAAAAACATAAGTATTGGAGTTGAATAAAAAGATTGGCTTAATATGGAGCCAAATTCTTCAGATTACCCAGTCACTGTTAGAGCAACAAGACAGGATCTTACGTTGAGCTTGCCGAATAGTTAATTTATGGACAAAATGCGGGATTGGCGGGGGAAGTATCATACTGATTTAGTTCAGTTCAACTGGCTAATCTGCCCTAGACTTCGGGCAGTCAATTTCTGTAAATGCTGAAATTTGAAAATCACTTTGCGCCCAGACGTTGAAAAATGTTCGAGAGTATTAATGTTTAACACTAAAAACTAATGTTTGAAACTGACCAGAAAGAAATTCGAAAAGTATCTCACCATTTTGTCAAAGCTGCTAAAAGATGCATCGCCAATAATAAATTCGGTCTTATGCCATAAAATCACTTCCCTTAGTGGTGGTAAAGTAGAACGTCATTTTTCATAAAATCAGATGACATGGTGCCTTATGTTTTCTAAATTGACGTCCACTTAATGTTCATAATGGAGTGAAAGTCGGATATTTTTCTTTTACTAATCAACTGTATCTACGTTATTCATAATTTAAGACAAGCACCTCAGGTTGATGTGCAAACCAGTTTTTAACTGGTTTGAGATGCTATCCGGATTTTACAGATACTTTTTTACTGTTCAGATCAGCTACTTTCTGCTCTTCATTTATTTGTGTAATACTTCCATTTACTTTTGCTCCGCTTGAAATACTAATGGAATGATGCGTAATGTCACCACTGACATCAGCTGTCTTTTCTAACGTCACTTCAATCGCATTAATAGCACCAGTAACCTTACCCTTAATGACAACTTCTTGTGCGTAAATTAGACCATCAACCCAGCCTTGTTCTCCAACTGTAAGGCTGTGAATACGAATTTCACCTTCAAATTTACCATCTAATTGCACCAAACCTTGACTGGTAACATTACCTTGAATCACCACATCTCCTCCAATAATAGAGGGAGTGCTATTTTTGTTTATGACTGCAGGGCTTTGTGCGTCTTTATTTTTAGAGAACATGTTTGAGCGCCTTTGTAAGTTTTAGTGGATTGATTGTCTTAGCATCAAAAAGAACTTCATAATGCAAATGAGTACTGGTGCTGCGCCCTGTATTGCCCATAAGGCCGATAACAACATTCTCACTAACATATTCGCCTTCTTTAACTTTTATCTTGTATAAATGACCATAGCGTGTGGTAAAACCATTTAGATGATCTATTTCTATATAATTACCATAACTGCCATTTTTACCTGCTCGTTTAACTTTTCCATTGGCCGGTGCATAAATCTCAGTTTTGTGCCATCCAGCCAGATCAATCCCTTTATGCATGGCTTTTTTATTAAAAATTGGGTCTTTTCGATAACCATATCCACTCGAAATATAATAATCTTTTACAGGTAGTTTTACTGGCACATTCTTTAGCGAATTCTCCAACTGCCTTAAATCAATTAGTTCATTAGTAAGTTGATGATACTTATCTGTTGTATTTTTACTAAGTTCAAATAATGGTCCCCCTTGGGCGTAGACGGGTTGAGTGGATTGATGGTGAATCATATCTATACTAATGCCCGTTAAATTGAATACTTTAACCAGTTGCTGTTTTCTTTTTCTGATCCTTGATGACATGTTTTCAAAGCTATTATTTTGCGCTGCTTCAAGTGAATTCAGTCGATTCTCTACCTGAATTAAACTTTTTAAAACGGAATCATGATTAGTTTGCATATGAGCATTTGAATGACTGATAGGCTTCGATGCATCTGATGTATCGGTAGGTGCAATTTTTTCTGGCAGTGAATCTAACAAGTCTTGCAACATTACTTGCTGTTGTTGCAGTTGAGATAATTGTTGATTTAATTGTATGTTTTTTGTCTGGTATTCTGCTGATAACATATTTAAATCAGTTTGAGATTGTTTTAAATTGTCTTTAGCCTGTGAGACCTTTTCATTCAAAGAAAAATATTTGATGGTTGAATAACTAAACCAAGAAAAAATAGTTAACAGAAATAAAGCCAAAACAAGTTGAATAGAAGTTGTGATAGGGAGATATTTAATTTCACCATTTTGGCGAATTAATAACTGCCTGTATGGGAAATACGCTTGAGTAATTTTATTGAACTGCTTTACCATTATTTATTTATAATTCTATTTTTGGGATAACATATCAAAGTTCAGCACAATAAAAAAGACTCTTAAACATATGACATACTTAACAACACGTCCATGACATTAGGTGAAAGTACATATTTTGAGGCTCTTGAGATGTCTACATTTTATTAGGTATAGGTAAAATAAAACGTTATCTTTAATAAAATGAAGTTATATTTTTCTTAGTATTTTATATATCGACATCCCTTTTATATCAGTAGTGCTCGGACTGTCGACGAACTGGCATCTATTAATCAACTGTTTTACGAAATTCAAAACTTAAAATACGTGTCCCCTGTTGTCGGTGTTGTGCAAACTAATTTTGAATATTGCTTTTGATTATGTTGATGAACACCTTTTATTCAAACAGACTTACTTGAAACGACAATCTTCTTTTCAGGGCATTAATTCGATGACTTCGTCATTATTTGTAATCAGGTGGCTGAGTATTTTTTGAGTCACCAATGGATGTTTATTAGACACATCATCAACCAACAAGGCGGCGCTTTCTGTTATTCGCCGCCCACTGCAGCTCGGGATGGCCGCCTGCAACTAAAACCATCGGCTTTTAAAACTGAATACAACCAGGTGCTTGGTGACGACCTACACAGCGTATTTGTAAAACACCATATTTCAAAGGACCGGACTTGAGCTACGCTTTAAATTCTGACCGTACATACTTAGGTAAATTTTTATCTTGTTGACCTATGCAGGTCAGAGACTGGGAGTCATATTTTTCAATAATTTGACAACGAAGGATCTGCTCTGGTTTATGACGATCGTACTTCACCGTCCTCTTTTATGGCATCATTTACGATTGACAACCACCACCCCGAAACTGTTATTTTATACAATATAGGTGTATTTTTTAATGCAGTTATGCTGAGACTTTGCAGTTCAAAGATGCGGGCATTAACGGTAGAAAACTAATTACCCCACCGTTTGCTTCACGCCCTGTGTCATTCAACATATCTTTTATGCCGCTGACTGGTGAGACTTTCCTTTGCACATTGTTGCGCATAATACTGCTTGAGTGCATCTATGAGGCGATTAGCTTTGTAACCCTTATATCGACTGCCGAATGGCGCTGCTAAACTGAAGGCGCCACTGTTTAGTTGTGGTGACTACTCGGACGTAAAGCTTTCACTTTGTTCGAGTAGTTAAATATCATATCTAAGGCCAAATCAACATCAGATAGGTCGTCTTTGGCACCACCTGGAAACATTGCCTGACTATAACGCGCCAGTGTTAACACATGGATAAGAAAGATGCTGACGAAACTGTATTTATGCAACGCATATACATCAGGGCCTTTAAACAATTCGATCGCAACAGCAATCTTACCCTTGTCGTTTTTACGCAGTTCATTTAACCAGCTATCTATGGATTTGAGTGTCTGAGAAACAACGTTAAAACGATGTTTCTCACTGTCATCAATTTGCACACACATCATGCTTTTTTTACCCAATCTAAACCCAAAAAAATTGAGTACATACCTTAAAACATCACAACACATAACAAACCTCTAGGGGTGGAACTTTTTTATGTGTTATTTATTCTTCGAAAAAAATACAGGCTGCGCTTAATGGCGAGCCCTGAGTATTCGTTATGAGTAAAGTCACTTTTTACATCGACAGAAAAGCGGCAATTGTCGAATGTATATCGCTCAATATTTGTATACAACGAGCACATAAGCTAAACAATCTAAGTGAAGATAATTGAGGTTGAAGGTCTATAAATGGCTATTTGTGACCTTTCATAATAAAATGATATCTGACTCAACCGAGTTAATTGCAGAAGGAAGGAAAATTAGCTTTTCTAAAAGTATAAATACAAAGTACGCGCTCAAAGCAAGTTTTTAACAGTGTAAATTGAACACCGCTATAGATAATTGTGTTTAAATAAAAGTAGTTTCTAATTATTAAACAAAAACTAGTAGATTGGTAAATGAAAAAAATTAAAGATTGCTGTTTATAACACGCTGATACTCTTAGCATAATAATGCTAAGTTAAGTTTCTATAATTTGAGAAGTTTGCTAAAAATCAGCCATAATGAGATATCAAATTTGTAAAGTCATTAAATTATGGTTAATTAAAGTCGAGGCCACTTCTTTAACCATTAAGCAATGTTTGACATGACTTAACCTAGGGAGAGATAGTGATGTTCGATTCAAAAAGTAATCAGGATATGTTTGATTACGTCAATATTGTTATTAACATGGTGCGCGAACCCTTAATAATGTTGGATCAGGATTTAAGGGTAGTCAATGTGAGCTCTGCTTTTTATAAGCTTTTTATGGTTAAACCTGAAAATACCATTGGGCAACTTATTTATGATCTAGGAAATCAACAGTTCGAAATCCCTTTATTGCGAAAACTACTAGAAACTGTTTTACCGCAGAAGGCTAGTTTTTACGATTTTGTGATTGAGCACAATTTTGCTCTTACTGGTTGTCGAACCCTGCTGTTGAACGCTCGACAAATGGCACAAGCTGAAGACAGAGAAAGTATTATCTTACTGGCTATCGAAGACATCACTTTTCGAGCTGATGAACTGGACATTGCTAACGAAGAGATTGCTTTTCAAAACGAAGAAAAAGATAAGCGAGTAGATGAATTAGTCATTGCCAAAAAAGAGAAAGCTAAGCGAGCAGATGAACTAGTCATTGCCAAAGAAGAGAAAGCTAGACGAGCAAATGAATTAGTTATTGTCAGAGAAGAGAAAGCTGAGCTGTTAGATGAACTAGACATTGCTATAGAAGAGAAAGCTAAGCGAGCAGATGAACTAGACATTGCCAAAAAAGAAAAAGCTGAGCTGTTAGATGAACTAGACATTGCTATAGAAGAGACAGCTAAGCGAGTAGATGAATTAGTCGTTGTCAGAGAAGAGAAAGCTAGACGAGCAGATGAATTAGTTATTGTCAGAGAAGAGAAAGCTGAGCTGTTAGATGAACTAGACATTGCTATAGAAGAGAAAGCTAAGCGAGTAGATGAATTAGACATTGCTAAAGAAGAGCAATCTAAACGGGCAGATGAATTAATTGTTGCGAACAAATTACTTGCTTTTCAAAACGAAGAAAAAGATAAGCGAGCAGATGAGTTAATTATTGCGAACAATGAACTTGCCTTTCAAAACAAGGAGAAAGACAAGCGGGCACATGAATTAGTCATCGCCAATAAAGAGAAGGAACTTCTTCTGCGCAAACTACAGCGCGCGGCCAGTGTATTTAGCCACGCCAATGAGGGCATCATGATTACCGATGCCACGGCTAAGATTACTGAAGTTAACAGCACATTTAGCCGCATCACGGGTTACACCTCTGATGAAGTGTTAGGAAAAAACCCAAAAATTCTGCAATCAGGTCGTCACTCGCCAGAATTCTATAACGAAATGTGGCATACACTACTAACACGAGGCCGCTGGCGTGGCGAACTATGGAATCGCCGAAAAAATGGTGAGGTTTTCCCCATAATGCTCACCATTAGTGCTGTAAAAAATGCTGCCGGTTTTGTGCAGCATTACGTTTCATTATGCACTGATATTACAACAATGAAGGCGTACCAGGGGCAACTAGAACATATTGCTTACTATGACGTTCTGACCAATCTGCCCAACCGTGTATTATTGGCAGAACGTTTAAGCCAAGCTATGGCACAATGTCGACGTCGAAATCTGTCATTAGCAGTGGTGTTTATGGATTTAGATGGCTTCAAAGAAGTCAATGACAACCATGGCCATAAAGAGGGAGATGAATTACTCATTACTGTGTCTCAACGTATGAAAGAAGCGCTTCGTGAAGGAGATACGTTAGCACGTATTGGCGGTGATGAATTTATTGCTGTAATGATAGATTTAGAAAGCTATGAGGAGAGTAAGCCAGTACTAGATCGTCTATTAAAAGCCGCGGCTGCCCCGGTTAGTTTGAATGGTAAGGCTATGAATATTTCAGCAAGTATTGGTGTTACCCTTTATCCACAAGACGGCTCAGATGCAGACCAACTGATGCGCCATGCAGACCAAGCTATGTATATTGCTAAACAAGAAGGTAAAAACCGTTATCGCCTATTTGATACCAAACAAGAGAATGCGAGCAAAACTCAGTCAGAAAGTATAGGTGATATTCGTTCAGCCATGAAATTGCGGGAATTTGTGCTGCATTACCAACCAAAAGTAAACATGCAAACTGGTGCAGTAATAGGCGTAGAAGCTTTAATTCGCTGGCAACATCCGGTGCTTGGTTTATTGCTACCTTTAGAGTTCTTACCGGTAATTGAAGGTCAAGACCTGAGTCTAGAACTAGGTGAATGGGTCATAACCAGTGCATTGAGTCAAATAAGTCAATGGCAACAAATGGACATTAATCTACTTATCAGTGTCAATATCAGTGGTTACCAAATACAACAAAGTAATTTCGCAACTCGCATAGCGGATCTATTGGCAGCTTATCCTGAGGTTAGCCCAGACTATTTAGAATTTGAGATACTGGAAACCAGCGCGTTACATGACATCAGCAAAGTGTCTTCAACGATGAACGCATGCCATAAGCTAGGCTTACGCTTTGCTTTAGATGATTTTGGAACTGGGTATTCATCACTTACTCATCTGAGACGTTTGCCAGCACAATTGATTAAAATCGATCAGAGCTTTGTGCGCGACATGCTAGACGATATTGACGATTGCGCGATTGTTGAAGGCGTAATAGGTCTCGCCAAAGCATTCCGACGTGATGTGATAGCTGAGGGTGTAGAAACCATTGCTCATGGAACAGCACTATTGGGATTGGGTTGTCAGTTGGCTCAAGGTTATGGCATTGCCCGACCAATGTTGGCTAGTGATATACCAGCATGGATTACTCATTGGGAAACTGATCATACGAACCTACTGTCTCCTTCGAGCAAGCGATAGTAATACTTGTTGGAACAACGCGACTGTCCCCCTGAGCAATCACTAGTGACATTTGTCTTAGTAACTAAACTATGAAGAAAATCCAACGGCCAAATTGATCTCGCAATACTATATAAAATTCAATGCTGTTCAGTTAGAAAAGCTGGCTAAATTTTAATGTAGAGCATCCATTATGTTTCACGGGGGGTTTGAGTACCAATACTGATAAACAGCTGATAAAATTCAGTGCTTAATATTGCTGTTTTACTAACGAGCTCGAGCGAACGGTTGAACATGTAAAATTCAATAATCATCTCGTAAATTAAGATATTTCAGCAATGCTTTTAGCTGTTATCGCAAGATTAAAGCTTAATTGTGGATCCGAACCAACTTTAATAATAAGTTCTTTGCACGAAGCGGTACTAGGTACTAGGTACTAGGTAATATGTTCTTATTGCTCGAATTATAACATCAGATTCCATTAGGGTCAGTGCAACAATCTTGAATTTACCCAAAGGAACTTCGGCGCCAAACCAAATTGAATTAATTGACAACTGCTGAGTCGGCTTCCGAGTTTTCAAGTCAGAACCGAGCCCTTTTACTGTTTTGTGACAACGTCTACGTCAACATTTTCAAAACAGTATTTCAGTGTTGTTTTTGATCACTGTTGATTCGTGACGCTTAATAAAATGAGTAACTTTATTTTTTCGAAGAATAGCTATCTGCCACTCTAACAACGCTCTTTTTCTCAACCTAAGCCTTACAAAGATTGGGCTGGCTATTGGGTAGTTTAGTACCAAAAATAATCCAATAGCAAAGTATCATCGACTAGTGTTAATGAATTTAAAGTACCTCTTAATTTCACGTTTCTTAGGACTGTTTCAATCTTATTCAGTTCTTTTTAACAATAAAAATTGGTTTTTTGTTATTTAACTACTGTACAGTTATTTATTTAGATTTAAGATTGAGCAGTAGCTAAAAGTACCCTCCAATTTATATAATTTTAATTTTATTACTGTATCAACCTATCCTTTTGATATATATAGATTAAATATAATTATGAAAATAATACTGCAATAAAAATTTACAGATATGTAGACACTGACCAAAAGCATGTTTATATTCACAGCACTGTATATATAAACATGCTTTACTGTATGTATTACCGAGGACCGAAAATGCTTACCCACCTATCTATTCGTAATTTTGCTGTTGTTAAAACACTAGATGTTGATTTTAGACAAGGCATGACAGCCATTACCGGTGAAACAGGTGCGGGTAAGTCGATATCAGTTGATGCATTAGGGTTGTGTTTAGGTGACAGAGCTGACAGTGGGATGGTTCGCACAGGTGCAGACAAAGCCGAAGTAAGTGCAGGTTTTAATGTGAGGCAACTACCCGCAGCACAAAGGTGGCTTGAAGAACATGAATTGTTAGATCATGATGAAGTGCTCATAAGACGCGTAATATCTTCAGAGGGACGCTCAAAAGCTTTTGTTAATGGAATACCTGTACCTTTACAGCAACTGAAAATCTTAGGTCAATTTTTATTAAGCATTCATGGGCAACATGCCCATCAGCAAATATTAAAAGGTGACAATCAACGTAACCTCCTCGACCAATATGCTGAACACGACACATTGCTGAATAAGGTTGCAGATTCTTATCAGGTATTAAAAACACAACGTCAACACTATCAAAATTTATTGGAAGGTCAGCAGCAGCGTGAAGACCGTGGCAGACTGTTATCTTATCAAATCCAAGAACTAGACGATTATGCTTTGGCAGAAGGTGAATTTATCTCTTTAGAACTTGAACATAAAAAACTCAGCCACAGTCAAACATTACTAGAACAGAGCCAAATTAGTTTTCACCAACTTTATGAAGCAGAAGACTTCAATGCTTTGTCTGCCGTTCAAAGTAGTATTGACCGCTTAACCGAGTTGCAAGAGCATGACCCAAGTCTGGCTCCTATTGTAACTATGCTAGCTGAAGCTTGCATTCAAATAGACGAAGCCTCTAACGAACTCAGAGCTTACACTGAACAACTTGAAATAGACCCCATGCGCATGCAGAACGTTGAAGTTCGTTATTCGCAAGCTTTAGATTTATCCAGAAAGCATAATGTTCAACCCGAGACGTTATATAATTTTCATCAACAACTCGCCACTGAGTTTAGTGAATTAGTCAAAGACGATTCATTGTTAGAAGAATTGAAAGAGCAACTTCGCGAGCATGATAAACAGTATCATCAGGCTGCGCAAAAACTTAGTTTATCAAGACAAAAAGCAGCCAAGTCTTTTGCTAAACAAGTAGAAAAGCATATACACCAAATGAATATGGCCGATGCAGTATTTAAGATTAATGTTGAGCATCACATAGAGGGCACACCTAACAAACTCGGGTTAGATTCTGTGAAGTTTTTAGTATCGACTAACTTAGGGCAAGCTTTAGATAACCTTGAGAAGGTTGTATCAGGTGGTGAATTGTCCCGGATTGGTTTAGCTATCCAAGTCATTAGTTCAAGCAACAATGATGTTGCCACCATGATATTTGATGAAGTTGACAGCGGTATCAGTGGTTCAACAGCTTCGGTAGTAGGTCAATTGTTACGAGAATTAGGCGATAATGTACAAGTCATTTGTGTCACTCACCTACCCCAAGTAGCAGCCAGAGCGCACAATCAAATGTTTGTCACAAAGTTTAGTGATAAAAAAACCACAGAAACACATATGATTTGTTTACAAGAAAGTGAACGAATTGAAGAGTTAGCACGTCTACTAGCTGGAGACACTATTACCCAAACAGCCATAGAAAACGCCAAAGAATTGTTACAAATCAGCAATTCATAACAATTAAGCATTGATTGCGCTTATACGGCTGGGTTAGGATGCTCCGCCCTCTAGGTGAGAGTTAGTCTCTTATCTAGCCGTTTTTGTTTTTTATATGCTGAGATATTGAGTAATAATGAAGTTTAAGAATTTACTGGTTATATTAGCCGCCACCATCATGTTGTCAGCTTGCGCTGATTGGATTTTCCGAATTGACATACCTCAAGGTAACTTTTTGGACGAAAAAGATGTTGAAAAGCTTAGGATTGACATGACAAAGGAGCAAGTTGCGTATGTGTTAGGCAAACCTGTTCTGGAAGATGCATTTGACCATGACACTTGGTATTACTTGTACCAAATGAAACGCGGTATGAAGCAGCGCGGTGAAGATTTTCGCAAGGAACTCACAATTAAATTTGTTAATGGCAACATTACTGAAGTCACAGGTGATTTTGAATTGTCCGAAGATTTTGATATACCTCTGGACCAATAAGTTTCTAATTTAAATTAATTGTCAGTGCCCAGCTTTTGAATTTTGAATAAGCTGGATTCTGATTTACCTAATTACTTTAATAGGTTGAACACGTCTTATTGGGCATTGGCATATTAACCTGATGCTCATAGGCAATAGTCCGGACTATTGCCTAAACAGTATTTTTTAGGTGTAGTGGATAATTTTATATTCGAATATTTACTGCCTAATTATATTTTATCTGCCCTCAATATTTCTCAAATACTTTTTACTGGTCAGTCCTTGTACAAGGATATGCTATTCATGTGAGGCTAAAAAAGCAGAGAAAGCTATTAGCAAATTAACTTCTAGGTGTCTCACATATTTTACTACTTCATTTAAACTTTATTTTCGCCTGACTTTAAGCGCAAATGAACAGTTACCTCTTCCCTATTATGATATAAATGTTTGGCTTGCAATAAATACTTACCTGCTTGATTGGCCTGCATCACCTCATCAATAATCCCTAAAGCACCCTGAACTGACTCATAACGTTTCTTCATGGGTAATTTCAGGTTGAACATAGCCTCTTTGCAACGACCATCTGCCACCCAATTAGCCATCAGTTTTGCAACTTTTTGCGGTTGCTCAATCATATCGCAGACTAACCAGTAAACATTTTTCTTCTTAGGTTGAAATTTAAATCCATCTTCTGGGCAATAGGTCACCTGCCCTGTTTCCATTAACCCTGCATCCATAGCTCCATTATCAACAGCCTGTACAAACATGCCTCGCTGCACAAGTTGATAGGTCCATCCACCGGGGCACGCGCCCAAGTCAACGGCATAGAGGCCACCCTGCAGACGCACGTCATGCTCTTCTTTAGGTATAAAGGTCTGAAAAGCTTCATCCAGTTTCAATGTAGAGCGACTTGGCGCATCGTGAGGAAACTTTAAGCGCAAAATACCTAGCGCTAAGGATGAATTATTATGGGTAAATGAATAACCAATATAAGCCTTATCAGTTTTTGTGAAAAACACATGTAAAACAGGCTTTTTATTATTATCTTTAGTCGTTAGTCTGCTCTTTTTACGTAAAGCTTGTCTAAAGGGTACGCTTATCTTTCTACAAAATTTCGACAGTTCTCTGCCATCTGTTGTATCGGCATATTCAACTCGTAACTCACCACATAGCGGAAATCCTTCGCAAGCGTCTAAAAGTGGAGTAATACGGTCTGCAACATCCATATCTTCAATCACTTGTTTACAAGCAAATTGCTGGCGTGCAAAAATTAGGTTGTTTAATATCAGCTTGTTTGCTAATAACTCAGCATGTTCTTCCTCATTACAATTAAATAAAACAAAGCCACTGTTGGCTTTAGTTTTCGTATAACCAAAAACCTCCAATAGAGCGGCTTTCTCTTGCACTTCATTAGCTACATCATTTTCAAAACCACTGCGGCAATACAACAATAATCCAGCCATTAATTTGCCCCTTTTAAAGCCGCAGCAATTAACAGCGCCCAACCCACAATAAAACACACCCCACCAATCGGCGTGATCGGTCCAAACCACTTCAGTTGAGTCAGGGCCAACATATACAAACTGCCACTAAACAAAATAATACCCGCGAACATAAAGCCTGCACTGTAAAAAAGTAATGATTGGGGCACTTGGCGATACAAAATAGCTAACAATATTAAAGCGAGGCTATGATACATCTGATACTGCACACCTGTTTGAAAGGTGTTTAAAAGTGTTTCAGATAACTTACTTTTGAGGCCGTGAGCCGCGAATGCACCTAAAACAACTGATATCATAGCGCTGCAAGCAGCGAGACTTAGTAGGATTTTCATCAGAAATTGACTCATAAGATAGATTGATATCTAGCAAACACCCTGTTGTGTTTGCATAAGCGATGATCATAACAAAACCAGGCCTTGTTAGTTATCAAATAAGTTATTTGCCTGCTATTGAGTGTTCTTGCCAAGCGACATGACACTCAATAGCAACAAAATTGTTGATGCTGTGTGGTTAGAGCTGGGTAAAAGGCTACTCGTTAAAATATGAGAATGGACATTAACCTTTATCCTCTCTCACTTTACGGTATATTTAACATATATAACTATGCTTTTGATATTATCTAAAAGTCTGCGTACACACGAACACCTGCGATAAAGGGCATACCCGCAACAAACGTCGGTAAGCCGAAGCCACCGCCAGTGTTTCCTGCATCAATGATATAATCTTCATCCAACAAGTTGTCGGCGTATAGTTCGACTTTCCAAGGGCTGTTCTCTTTACTCAACTTGATAGATACATCTGTCAGCCAATAAGCATCTTGCGCTAAATCAGGACGATTACTGCTCTCAAAAAAGGTCTCAGTCTGGTAAGAGCTTATTAAATCAAATGCAACATTGAAATGCTGTATTTTGACCGACTTATTAAAGAAGAACGCTGCGCTCAGTTCTGGTGCCAATCGGAAAGTATTACCACCATAATCAAACCTTGAACCAACATTTGTATTTTTGTCAAACTCGGCATCCAATAAACCCAAGTTTGCCCCTACCCGCAAACTATCATCAAACACGTAATCAATGGTAGATTCAAAGCCAAACATATTCGAATCGCCCACAGTCACAGTTTGACTTTCTAATGTTTGGTTATCTGTAAAGCTTTGCTGGAAATTTTGATAGGTGTAAGCAAATAGCGCCGCAGTAAATGACAGGTCTTTAGCATAATACTTCAGACCAATGTCATAACTGTCTACGGTTTCGGCTTCGACAATAGAATTTTCTCCAAAAGCATTGGCGTCTACCACAGGTGAACGCCGACCTTCTGCGTAGTTGAAGTAAATTGACATATTATTTGAATAGTTATAATTCAAAGATAATCGCGGTAGCGTTGCTGTAAAATCCTCTTTAGCAGATGCGCTAAATGTATTAAAAAACGTATCTTTCGAAAATCGTGTTTCATCTATGTAGCGCACGCCAGCTGTAATAGCTAAGTCGTCAGTCAATTCATAAGTGCCTTCGACAACAAAAGAGTTGATATCCAATTTACCTTCAAAAACGAATGGCCCATTAATCGTTGTGGTCGAAGTAGATGGATCACTTATAGGCGTTCCGTCTGCATTAAATAAAGAAGCAATTAACAACTGCCTCACTGCAGCGGTTTCTTCAATAGTTGCGTCAGTGCGGACATCATTGGTCAAAGAAATATTAGGAAATTGAACCGCAAGTTCAGCTAACTTTGCGTCAAGAGCACCGCGTAAAACAGGATCAACCAACTGCACAAAGGGAAGGACCGATTCGTCATTTGTAGAAGAAAAACCAATAAAACCTGCAAAGGGTCCATCTGGGGTATATACCAAACGTGCACCGAATCCGGATAAATCAGCATTGTTTTCGAAAAATGCATCTTGGATACGTAACCCAGTACCATCCGCATCAAAATACTCTTCCACATCTACATTTTTAACATAACCATTGACAGTTAACGTTAAACTGTCATTAAGATAATGGGTCACTGCGACATCATAAGATTGCAGTTCTCGATCAATACCAATCAATGAACCGAAACCTAGCTCTGCTGCAGAAAAAGGGCTAGTATCTCCGTTTAGCGGTGCAATCGAGCCACTTTTGAAAGATATGCCAGGCTGATCATTATTTTCTATAGATGCACGCAGTACAACGTTGCTATGTTCGAAATCAGCTCTTAGAGTAGCTCTGACTGCTTCGACCGATACTCCATTTAAATCTCCTCCTGCACACGATTGAGACACACCATTTTGATCGGTAATAAAGCCAGAAGGATTATAAGAGTCAGGTCCACACCCTTTGTTTTCAATAATGCCATCTTGTTCTCGGTACATCGTCGCTAAACGAAATGCCAGAATATCGTTAATAGGGGTGTTGACCATACCGCGGAATTCCACTGCCCCCTCAGTGTTTGTAGCCAGTCTTACACTCGCTTCAAACTTATCAGAAGGAAGAGCAGAGATAATGCTAATAGCGCCATTTGCAGCAGCTGCGCCGAATAATGTTGGTTGAGCACCTTTTAAGACTTCAATACGATCAATATCATATAGGCCCACACTCGCTACTGTTTTTTTACTGACGTCAATACCATCCTGATAAACAGAAATACGCGGTGTCGAAGTAACACTGGCTGAATCGTCGGTAATGCCTCTGATGTTAAATGATGGCAAGCTCACACCTTGCTCTTGGATCACAACATTAGGTAAAAAACGGGATAAGTCATCTAATTCTGTGGTGTTGGTACGATCTAAAAACTCTCCTTGGATAACATCCATAGTGACAGGCACATCCAAAATAAATTGTTCGCGTTGCTGCGCTGTAACGGTAATCTTTTCAATACCGCCTTCTCTACTCTCAGCTTTAACTGCATGAGAAATTAACATACCAATGGTACTTAAGCTGAATATCAATATCGGCAACTTACTCATAAAAACCCTTTCAAATTATTAGATAAATAGAATCAGACGCAGTTCTGGTCTTTTGACCGAAAGACGCCTACAGCACAAGGGCATAATGAGTTAGTTTTGTGTCATTAATATTGCATTGAAATTAAGCTTTAAAGAAAAGCAAAACGGTAATTAAATGAGTTTGAGGGAGACATTCAATATTCGAAGCGCTCGCTGTCTAAATAAGATAGTTAGGTAGCGATATTTGAGAATTATGATAGTTTGAATGTAAATGCTGGATTAAACAGGCTAATACACATCAATTCTTGGGATCATATTAGTGACAATGACTTAAAGATGCGTTCTGATAAACGCAGCGCTATGCTCAATTGCCTTATGTAAATTTACTTCTAAGTTGTGGCCAGATGCCTTGCGCGGTTTAAAACTATGATCACCATCAGCTAAATAACTAACTTGAATCTGCTGAGACAAATTAAAGCTAGCAATCTCCTCACGCTTGCCAAAGGTATCCCTTTCGCCTTGCAGTATTAATAGTGGTTTATTGATACTTAATAAATGTTGAGTACGTAACTTGTCAGGTTTACCTGGCGGATGAAAAGGGTACCCCATACATACGCAGCCTTCTGCTGTCGACTCTTCTAATAACATGCTTGCTATTCTTCCACCCATCGACTTTCCGCCAATAAAGATAGGTAAGCTATTGTCAATTTGATTAAGCAACTCGGTAAACTGTGACAGTAATTTATCAGCTCGGTCCGGCGGCCGCCTCTTTCCTGACTCTTCAGCTAGCTGCATGTATGCAAAATTAAAACGTACTACATTAATTTTATGTTCGGCAATGCCTTTCGCCATCAATTGCATAAATTCACTATTTTGACCCGCGCCCGCGCCATGAGCGAAAACAAACGTTGCAATAGGATTTTGTGCTGTATTAATCAAAGTATTGATCATCTTCCTCTTCTTTTACTTGTGCCAATAACCATTCTCGAAATGCCGAGATTTTTCCTAAATCGGCCTGTGACTGATGGCAAACTAAATAATAAGCACTTCTAGTGATTAACTTTTCCTCGAATGGACATATTAGTCGCCCTGCTTCAATTTCTGGTCTCGCTAAAAAACTGTATCCTAGAGCGATCCCTTGCCCTAAAGCTGCGACTTGCTGAACTAACAAAGAATGACTAAAAATAGGACCGTGGTTCACATTCACGCCTAATACGTTAAAATGGCGTATCCATTCTTGCCAAGATTCTCTTGAGGAGTCGTGTAATAGAGTATGTCGACCAAGATCGTCTAACTTCATTAGGGGTTTGTCGCCTTGAAACAGCAAAGGGGAACACATAGGGGTAAGATATTCGGTATGCAGTTTATCCGCTATTAAACCAGACCATTTTCCCTTGCCAAAATAAATTGCCACATCCACATCATCAGTTAAAAACCCTTCATCACCATCTACCGCTTTTATCCGAAGATCAATATCTGGATTTAGTTGACTAAATTTACTGATCCTAGGAACTAACCACTGAATTGCAAAGCTTGTTTGTAACGCAACAGTAATTGCGCCCTTTCCACCTTTTGCCACCAAACGTTCTGTTGCGTCATTGAGCGAATTAAAAATATCTTTCAAGTCAAGATAATAACTTTGCCCTTCCTGGGTTAAAAACAACGCACGATTTTTACGTACAAAAAGTTTCATAGATAAAAACTCTTCTAACGCTTTTATTTGATGACTCACTGCTGCTTGAGTAACAAATAGTTCATCGGCTGCACGCGTAAAACTAAGATGTCTAGCTGCCACTTCAAAGGCTTTAAGGGAATTTAGAGGAGGTAATCTGCGATGCATAAATAAGATGTCAACTAATAATTTATCAAACACCATTAAAGCATTAGTTTTTCTAATGCACAAGCATACAAAATGTCATTTTATTAGCTTCATGCATGGGTATACAATCCTGCTCGTGGTAAATATTTATTGTTTTAAAACAACAAATAAAACCTTCACAACTTTTTTTTAAATAAAAAAAACTTAACATTTAACATTACTAAACTAAAGGTTAACAAAATGAAAACAACTTACACAATATTGGCTATTTTAGCTTCAGTATTATTTACTCAAAGTGCAACAGCAAAGCTTGGGGTTAATCGCATTAAACTTCAATTTGAAAATACAATTGGTATAAATATTGAGAGCGAAATAGAAAACAACATTAATTTGATGTTAGCAAATGTTCAATCGCACTCCACTCAAGCAGATTTAGTGAAACAGTTTGATATCGAAACACTTGAATCACAAGCGAACGAATTAGTTCAAAACGTTGGTAAAAAATTACCTGAGTTCAAATTTAAAGTTATTATCGCAGAGTAAATTGTTCCAAGGGTTTATCTGCCTGTTATTACCTATTAGTAAGTTATCGCTGTGCAAAGGCTGCCGTAAAAAGTATTAAGAGCCTAGTACAGCAAAACTTACGCCGCTGTTAATACCACTCAACCATCAATTCCATTCAACCACTAATCAGCACTTGTATCCAACGGTGCAAAACCTTTCACTAATTCATCTAGTGCCTTCATTTGTTGTAAATATGGTTCTAATTTATTCAACGCCAATGCACATGGTCCATCACATTTAGCTTGATTAGGGTTAGGATGAGCTTCAATAAACAACCCAGCTAAACCCAACGCCATGCCACTTCTTGCAAGCTGTGCCGCCTGAGCACGCCGACCATCAGCTGAATCGGTTCGCCCGCCAGGTTTTTGCAAAGCATGAGTCGCATCGAAAATGACTGGTGCGTAAGCTTTCATCTCGTCCATAGCCAACATATCTACCACTAAATTGTTGTAACCATAACAAGAGCCACGCTCGCACAGTATAATTTTGTTATTTCCCGCTTCACCAAACTTAGTAATGATATGACGCATTTCGTGTGCTGCTAAAAATTGTGGTTTTTTCACGTTTATAGTAGCGTTTGTTTTAGCCATGGCTACCACCAAATCAGTTTGGCGAGCTAAAAATGCAGGTAATTGTATGACATCCACTACTTCTGCTACGGGTGCTGCTTGATGTGTTTCGTGAACATCTGTTATCAAGGGCACACCAAAGTTGTGTTTAATTTCTTGAAATATTTTTAGACCTTCTTCCATCCCGGGACCACGATAAGAATTAACAGAAGAACGGTTTGCCTTATCAAAAGAGGCTTTGAATACAAAAGGAATACCTAATTTATGTGTCACCTCTTTATAGTGTTCGGCAATACGCATTGCCATATCACGGGATTCCAGCACATTCATACCACCAAAAAGTACGAAAGGTTTATTATTAGCCACTTCAAGGTTGCCAATGGTGAGATTTTGTAAATTTTGCATAGTGAGGTCTTTATATCTAATAATTTATCTTATTTAACTAGCATATCAAGCTGAGCGAATTCTGGGTATCTGAAAAGTAATATGTACAGTTAATTTTACTGCATCGCGAAGCCAATTAATCATGCACATTCAACTAATTATTTATTTGACTTATATTTCGGGTACTTATATTTAGGGAAAAGTGGCGATTAGATAAAATAACCCGTAAAATAATGTGTTCAATTTTTGTGACTCGATTAAGACTTAAAATCTATTGGGTTACAGCACAAAAATTATTTTCAGAGGTAAGTACATCCCGCTATGACAAAAAAGCTATTTATTAAAACCTGGGGCTGCCAAATGAACGAGTATGACTCGGATAAAATGGCCGACCTATTGAACTCGACACATGGTTATCAAGCTACAGACACAGCTGAAGATGCGGATATCATATTGCTTAATACCTGCTCAATTCGCGAAAAAGCGCAAGAAAAAGTATTTCATCAGTTAGGTCGCTGGAAAAACCTTAAAAAAGATAAACCCGATCTCATCATCGGTGTCGGTGGCTGTGTAGCATCACAAGAAGGTAATACTATCCGTAAACGTGCACCGTTTGTTGATCTTGTTTTTGGGCCACAAACCCTGCATCGTTTGCCAGAAATGATCAATCAGATCAAAGGTGGAAGTAAATCAGTTATTGATATCAGTTTTCCAGAAATTGAAAAGTTTGACCGCTTACCAGAACCCAAAGCAGATGGCCCAAGTGCATTTGTATCAATCATGGAAGGTTGTTCCAAATACTGTACCTTCTGTGTTGTGCCCTACACACGTGGTGAAGAAGTCAGCCGCCCAGTAGATGATGTATTATTAGAAATTGCACAACTAGCAGAACAAGGTGTGCGTGAAGTTAATATGTTAGGTCAAAACGTAAACGCATTCAGAGGACCAAATTTCGATGGCAGTATTTGTACCTTTGCAGAATTATTAGAATTAGTTGCTTCTATTAATGGCATAGACCGAATTCGTTATACTACTTCACATCCTGTGGAGTTTACTGACGATATAATTGACGCTTACTCACAAATTCCTGAACTAGTTGACCATTTGCACCTACCGGTACAATCGGGTGCTGATCGAATTTTAAACTTGATGAAACGCGGACATACTGCGATTGAGTATAAATCTAAAATTAGAAGACTTAAAAAAATCCGTCCTAATTTAAGCATGTCATCTGACTTTATAATTGGTTTTCCTGGCGAAACCAATGCTGACTTTGAAGCCACAATGGACTTGATTCAAGCTATGGACTTTGATTTGAGCTTTAGTTTTATCTATAGCGCACGTCCCGGCACACCTGCAGCTGACTTACCTGACGATGTTACTGAAGAAACAAAAAAGCAACGTTTAAGTTTGTTACAACAACGTATCACTCAGCAGGCTTTGCGTATTGCCCGCAGTATGGTGGACAGCGAGCAACGTATTTTGGTGGAAGGTCCAAGTAAGAAAAATCCAATGGAGTTATCTGGACGTACAGAAAACAATCGTGTGGTGAACTTTGAAGGTACACCCAAAATGATTGGCCATTTTGTTGATGTTAAAATAACAGATGTGTTTGCTAATTCATTAAGAGGTCATGTTATAAGAACCGAAGACCAGATGGACTTGCGAAACGAATTAGCACCCCATACTATTTTAGCTAAAAACCCAAATAAAGTTGACGACTTAGGTGTCGGACAAGTTGCCGTCGTTTAGAAATAATCCCAGCAAAACCTATCAGTAAAGAGACTAAACATTTGAGTAATCTTGTAAGCAGTGAAATTGTATTAGAGCCTTCAGACAACAAACGTTTATCCAGCTTGTGTGGACCACTGGATGATAATATCAAACAAATTGAGCGCCGCTTGGGTGTAGAAATCACTTATCGTAATAACGAATTTAAAGTGATGGGGCAATCACAACAATCTAGCGGTGCAGCGCAACTTCTCAAGTTACTGTACATGGAAACGCAGCCAGTTCGCGGTGAGGTTCCAGATATCGAGCCAAACAAGGTACATTTAGCTATTCAAGAAGCAAAATGTTTGGAGCGGGCCGAAGCGGGTCAATACGGTAAAGAAGTGCACATTAAAACAAAGCGAGGAGTTATCAAGCCTCGTAATCCTAATCAATCACAGTATGTGACTAACATTATTAATCACGATATTAGTTTTGGTGTGGGCCCTGCAGGTACAGGTAAAACTTATTTAGCCGTTGCTTGTGCGGTAGAGGCATTAGAGCGTCAAGAAGTTCGCCGTATATTATTGACTCGCCCTGCTGTGGAAGCCGGTGAAAAATTAGGCTTTTTACCGGGCGACCTATCACAAAAAGTTGACCCTTATCTTCGCCCTTTATACGATGCATTATTTGAAATGTTAGGTTTTGAAAAAGTAGAAAAATTAATCGAGCGTAGTGTAATAGAGGTGGCGCCTTTGGCCTATATGCGTGGTCGTACTTTAAATGATGCCTTTATTATTTTAGATGAAGGACAGAACACCACAGTAGAACAAATGAAAATGTTCTTAACTAGGATTGGTTTTAATTCTCAGGCGGTAATCACAGGGGATATTACTCAAGTTGATTTACCCCGTGGTGTACGTTCAGGTTTACGCCACAGCATAGAGGTATTGAAGGATGTGAATGATATTTCTTTTAACTTCTTTAGTGCTAATGATGTAGTACGTCATCCGGTTGTAGGACGAATAGTTATGGCTTATGAAGAATATGAAGGCAAACAAGAAAAAGAGCGACTAGAAAAAAAAGCACAGCAAGAAGCCGTGGCTAAAAAGGATGAAAATTCCACTAAGTGAATTATCTGTGAGCGCTATTTTAGATCTACAACTTGCCAGTGATTGTACTGACATGCCTACACAAGAAGAGATTCAATTATGGCTAGATACATTATTGTCTTATCAGCAGCTTACTGATAAAGAAATGACGGTGCGTATTGTTGATGACGCGGAAATCCAACAACTTAATCAACAATATCGTGGCAAAGACACAGTAACCAATGTGTTGTCTTTTCCTTTTGAAATGCCTGAACTAGTTTTGCCAGAAGGTATTGAAATGGACGAGTCGATATCTAATTTTTTAGGTGATATTGTGATCAGCGCACAAGTTGTCAAACAAGAATCAAAGCAACAAAACAAATTACTTAAACATCATTGGGCACATATGTTGATCCATGGAACCTTGCATTTGCTAGGCTATGATCACATTGAAGAACAAGAAGCTGAGGAAATGGAAAGCATTGAAATTGCTATATTACAAAAATTAGCCATTGACGACCCGTACCATAATCATTAAAGATACATACATATAATATTCAATGCATAAAGCTTTTTACTTAAACTAACCTAAATAACGAGATCATGAGCGAAGATAACCCCCCATCTACTAGCGGTTCTGCCAATAAAGGCTGGATTGAAAAGATAGTCCAGTCCTTCACGGGAGAGCCGAAAAACAAAGAAGAATTGTTTGAAGTCATCACTGATGCCGAACAGCGAGAGGTCATTAACCCTCAAACCAGAGCGATGATTGAAGGAGTAATGGAGGTCAGTGAGATGCGGGTAAGGGAGATAATGATCCCAAGAGCGCAGATGCGCACCATTGACATTGAACAAACTGTTGAACAATTTTTGCCTATCCTCCTTGACTCTGCCCACTCCCGCTTTCCTGTTATTAACGAAGACAAAGACCATATTGAAGGAATATTGTTAGCGAAAGATCTCCTTAAATATGCCTTTGCTCCTGAAATAAAATTTGAGTTAAAAAATATTCTTCGTCCAGCCGTCATAGTGCCAGAGAGCAAACGAGTAGATGTCTTACTCAAAGAGTTTCAGCAGAAACGCTATCACATGGCCATAGTAGTAGATGAATATGGTGGTGTATCAGGCTTAGTCACCATTGAAGATATTCTTGAACTTATTGTTGGTGAAATTGAAGATAAACATGATGTGGAAGAGGACGAAAACGAAGGTATTCGCCCACTAAACAAATATACTTTTTCGGTTAAAGCACTCACATCTCTGGAGGATTTTAATAAATTCTTTGAAACCAAATTTGATGAGGAAGAAGCAGACACTATAGGAGGTATTGTTTTAAAAGCTTTTGGGCATATGCCGGAACGTGATGAAAAAGTCACTATCAATAATATCAAGTTTAAAGTAACTAATTCAGATAAAAGGCGCTTGTTGCAGTTAAAAGTCACTTTGCCAGAAACGGAAGCATAGCTCTGAGCATTACACAAAGCGCGTACCACGTGTCGTTCAATCTGAAGCTGCTACTAACATGCTTATTTGGTGCGTTACTGACGTTAGCTTACGCACCGTTTTCGTTTTGGTTGGTTACTTTCGTCAGCATTACTGGCTTGATTTATTTACTCAGCCACTCCTTACCCAAACAAAGTTTTAAGCTTGGTTTTGTTTTCGGTCTAGGTTGGTTTGGTGCAGGTGTGAGTTGGGTGCATGTCAGTATCGCCGATTTTGGTGGTATACCACTGATTGGCTCCATCAGTTTGATGTTACTGTTAAGCGCGTATTTAGCCTTATTCCCTGCTTTGAGTTGTTATTTAGTTGCTAAATTTTTTACTCCTAAACTTTGGCCTTTGGCCTTCCCCTTTATTTGGTTAGTTGTTGAGTGGCTAAGAAGTTGGTTACTAACAGGTTTCCCTTGGCTCTCTCTAGGTTATAGTCAAATACAAAGTCCACTTGCAGGGTGGTTTCCTGTCATTGGAGAGTTTGGTGTTTCTGGTCTAATCATTTTAATCTGTGCGGTGATTGCAGTCTGGTTAACTGATAAAAAATGGCTACCTAGTGTTATTGTTGTCACAGTGATATTTGTATCAGGATTCGCGTTAAATCAATATCAATGGGCTAAACCGACGGGCGAAAGTGCGCGTATCGCTATGGTACAAGGCAATATTGAACAAGCCCTTCGCTGGACCCCAGAACAAGATCAGCCAACGATGGACAAATACAAAACCATGACGGCCGATCATTGGGATAATGACGTTATTATATGGCCAGAAGCCGCTATTCCTAAACTAGAACCTGTGGCCACAGATTATCTTAGTGAAATGGATAACATCGCCGCACAAACAAACACGGGTTTAATCACGGGTATAGTTAACTACAATTTTGAAACACGAGAAGCCTACAACAACTTAATTGCTTTAGGACAGAGGTACCAAGATGATACAGATGAGGGGAAAACATCTCGCGGTCACTATCATTACTTTCACGCCAATCGATTTGCTAAACACCACCTATTACCAATTGGCGAATTTATTCCTTTTGAAGACTGGATACGTGGTTTAGCACCTATATTTGATTTACCTATGTCATCTTTTAGCCGTGGTGATTATCAGCAGGTTAACTTAGAAGCAAAAGGTTATCACTTTGCTCCAGCAATTTGTTTCGAAATCGCTTTTCCTAGGCAAATATCCGCCAACTTATATCATAACACCGACTTTATTATCACTGTCAGTAACGACGCTTGGTTTGGCGGCTCACATGGACCAGCACAGCACTTAGAAATTGCCCAAGTGAGAGCCAAAGAGTTTGGTTTACCTGTTTTACGTGCAACGAACAACGGTATTACGGCTTTTATTGATCACCGAGGTCAAATTCAAAGTAGGTTACCGCAGTTTGAGACGGCTGTTCTGAATGATATAATCCAACAAGTAAAGGGTTATACACCATACCGAACTTTTGGTGATTGGCCTGCATGGTGCTTGTCTCTAGTAATATTTTGTATTGCCTGTTGGAATAAAAAAAAATGGAAGGATAGTTGATCAAATGTATAGCCAAACCCGTGATCCTAATTTTACTATTCGCTCAGCAACTGTCAAAGACACGGCACTTATTCTTAGATTTATTCGAGAGTTGGCCGATTACGAAAAGCTATTACACGAAGTCGTTGCCGACGAAGCCACACTGAAAGAAAGCCTATTCGGCGATACACCCCACGCCAAAGTAGTAGTTGGTGAATATGATGGAGTCGCAGTTTCATTTGCATTGTACTTTCACAATTTTTCGACATTTCTCGGTCGACCCGGTATTTATTTAGAGGATTTATACGTGCAACCTAATATGCGCGGTAAAGGGTTAGGTAAAATACTCTTAGGTTATTTAGCAACCCTTGCCCTTGAACTAAAATGCGGGCGTCTAGAATGGTGGGTATTGGATTGGAACAAACCCGCAATCGACTTCTATAGGTCTTTAAGCGCAGAGCCTATGGACGAATGGACTGTGAATCGTATTACAGGTCAGGCATTAAATAATTTAGCTAAAAAGTTATAGTTATAGGTGACTCTTAATGTCTGCTATTTATAATGCTGCACCTCACTATATATGCCTTAACCGGTACCCTGCTCTATTGACTTAACGCCAATAATTAATGCCTTAATTTTATCAATGGGCGTCAGTACTACTACGTTTCCTGTAAGCACCAAAACAAAACCAATCACGGTACTCGTCTGCCATACAAACCCCTCAAAAATCATACTCAGTGTCACAGCCACTACAGGAAACAACACCACCGAATAACTCGCTTTTTCGGGTCCAATGTCTTTTAACAATACAAAATAACAAGCAAAAGCGATGACGGTGCCAAATATACTTAGGTACAAGAGTGACACTATGTATGGAAGCCGAGTGTCTATATTAAATTCAGTGCCACTGTTCAAAGTAAAAGCCAGTAGAAATAAGCTACCATATAACATGCCCCATGCATTGCCCTGCATAATACCAATATTATTTCTTGAGTTACGCACGCTGGTCATATTGCCCAATGAGGCTACAAAAGTTCCACCTAATGAAAGGCCTAAACCGATTATTGCTTCACTGGCAAAATCCAAGGTTTTAACGTCTTGCCAAAACAATCCTACAATACCTGCTAGGCCTAAGGTTGCTCCGATGAAGATACGAGGCGCGATAGGTTTGCCAAAAAAAATTCGGGTATTGATGATGTTCATTATTAATAAAGTAGAAAACGCTATGGAGGTCATAGCAGAGGTTAGGTAATCTTGCGCCCAATACAAAACTAAGTAATTAAAACCAAAGTTGCAACAAGCTAACGTCATAAAAAAAAGATGATTTTTAAAGCAAAACTGCATAGGTAATTTTTTTATGAGGCAATATGCCCACATCAGCAATGCAGCAATTGAAAAGCGGTAGACTAAAGATACCTCTGGCGGTACAACGCCTAACTGGTATTCGATAGCAAGCCATGTAGAACCCCATATAAGTACTGTAAAAATATATAAAACTGTGCTTCTCATTATGTACAACGTTCCATCTAAAAACTTAGAACCTAGTTTACCTCGCCTAATGAAGACCCAACAGATACATTCCATTTAAATAATGAGTAAATCTAGAGTTTATTGCTTTCGCAGAATGTGAAATAAAAATCTATGAGTTGATATACAGATAAAGCATAATTTATTAATGTCAGCATATGTGTTTTTTAAAGGCTATTTAGGGGTTATTTAAATAACCCCTAATCACGTCTTACATACTTTAAATTCAAATTATTTTTGCATGATTTGTAAATAGTGCCCTGAATACTTGATGCCTGTTCTGTTCTTTTTGGTTAACTCCAATCGGACAATTTTGTAAAGACATTTCATAGTTTATTGTTTATACACTGGTACTGGCTGTATTGAGTCGTTCCTGATTGGAGTACTTGTTACTAAGTCGTGACATATTGCTTATATCTTCGCGAGTCGGTTGGGCAATTTACAATATCCAGTCATATTTCAAACTGCCAAATAAACGTACACCCACCGCATCATCCCAGCAAGCCCCAAACCGCACATTGAAGCGCGTATACCAACACCCCTTAGCATTTTGCCAAAGCGCCGTCTGGTATATTAGGAGCCCCGGTCACTGTGGAACACGAATCCTGTTTGGGCTGTATCAAATTTACCGCCTTGGTAACAAGTAGCCTTACTTATCAAATCCGTCGTCATAGGCTTTTTATGTGCCAACTCACAATTTGGCGTGAGTATAAATCCAATACTATTGCCAAATATATCCAGTCTTGAGCTATCTTTAAATAGGTGATGTCGCCACCCCACCTCATTGAGTGCCAACGGATTGAAGTTCTGTTTTATGAAGTTATCCGCAACTTTATTGCCATGTTTACATTCTATAGTGACTTTATAAGCGAGTCTTTGTTCCACCTTCAACTTCAATTTTTTCATCGACTTTCGGATTAAATATCGGCTGGTGTTAAAGCCTTCCTCATTCAGTTTTTTAGACTGCTCTCTAATGGCTTTGAAGAGCACCACGGTCCGTCGACACAATAATTACTCCTGCCACGTTATCAACTTCTTCAGGCGGCGTATGCCAGGTATAAAACGCAGACTTGCCTAGCTTCATAACACGGCACAAGATACGAACCGGATAATTCATAGCTTGTGCCTTTATATAACAAAACTTGACTTCAATACCTTTCCTTCGCGAAGAAGGCACTTTTAGATTTAAGTGGTTATCTTCAACCAACGATTTACTGATTATCTGTTGCTAGTACAGCTATTTCCCGCAGTAAGCATATTAGTGGCAATCCCAAATGATTTAGCCGAATCTGGCACTGAATGACCTTGATATAACATCAATGCAACGGCTTTAGTTTTGAATCATTTTGGGTATTGCTTGAAGCTACATTTTTGTGACATTTCACCTTGATATTTGACGGTTAATGGTCTCCTATTAAAGCGTTCGGTACCTTATCACCACAACATTCGTCGATGTTCTGGTGTAAGCCATAATATAGTTTTGTCTACAACCACCAGTGAGGATCAGAATATTGAGGTTGATTGTTTTCAGTGAGCTCTTTATCCACTGACATTGTCTAGAGTCACCCATTCCCGACAGATGACAAACTAAATAAAAATAGAAGTTTGTATTTTTTAATTAGCTATTAAGGCTTGTCTTAAGCTATCAGTGTTATGTTTGCCCTGAGCCTATTAATTACCATCTCATTTATGACCAGCATGATTAAATAACAAAGATAATAGTTAATGAATCTACTTTAGAAGATTCTGTCCTTCAGTAAATAGGTGCTTTTACTACTTTTAATTGGTTATTAAGAAAAAGAAAGCCATCAAGATGCAGTCACGAAATGTCAAACAATAAACTAAAAGAAGAACCTTTACCTACTTCTGTATTAACTAAACAATAACCCGCACTTCTTTTCAAGAATCCGTAAACCATGCTTAAACCCACACCTTTAGCAGCATTAATTTTTCGCGTAGTAAAAAAAGGGGTGAAGATTAAGGGTAGATTGGTTGAAGTGATGCCGGCTCCAGTATCCGTTATGGTTATTTTCACATATTCTTGAGGTAAGATCAGTTGTTCAAAAGCGTCTTTTTGCTGCGGTATAAATACTTTCTTTATATCGATAAATATCGTTGATTTCCCTAATGGATTTTCGAACATTGCCTGTGAGGCATTGAGCACTAAATTACTAATACATTCTTCAAGCATCACCCGATCTACATAAACGTTACAGGGTTGATCACAGAGCTCTAATTTTAAGATATGATATGCTTCAATGTTTTCTTGCAGCCCATTAGCCATAGATGATAAACAGTCATTCAGGTTAAACTCTTCGTTGTTTAATATATTTTTTTGAGCAAATACCATCAAAGATCGTGTCAAATGTGTGCCTTTGTCTACCGCACGGGATATCGAATATAACAAAGGGTAATAAGGTGAGGAATCCTCAATAATTTCAAGTAGCAAATCATTGTTGCACATGATGATCGCTAGAATGTTATTAAAATCATGAGCTGTTTGGCCTGCTGTTTTCTCTAAGGCTTGCATCATATCTTGCTGTTTTAGCTGCTTGTTGCGAACGATTAATTGGCTTGGAATGAGTAATTTAGCTTGCCAGATCCAAAGTTTAGTTTCTTGTTGAACGGGGTAAATTTCAAATTGTATTTGTGTCAGATCACCTTCATTATTTTTAATCGCGAGTTGTTCTAGAACAGCTGAACTTGTCTTGAAAGCAGAATTTAAACTAAGAAGCTGGGAATCTGATGTATTAATCCATTCTGAGCAGGGACTGTCGATTAAGTCTTTTTGGCTTAAACCAGTAATAAACTCAAAAGATGAATTAACCCCCAGGATACGTGCCTTTGTAAAGTCAGTTTCACCATCAGTTATCATGATGATATCGCTGCTTTTAAGCATAAATGTATTGAATAAAAAATGTTCTAGCTGTTTATCAATATTAGCTGAATTATGATGCATTTAACCGCCATGATTTTCTAACATTAAACTGTGGACATAGTCCTGTAAAAGCAATTCAAATTACATGAACAAGCAATAATTAATCTAAAGTCATATCTGCTAACAAAACTAATTGTGCCAATAGCGCTACTGATTTTATTTCAAGTTTATTAAATATACTCGCTCTGTGTGCTTCTGCAGTTCGCTTACTGATAAAAAGTTTGTCTGCTACGTCTAAAGCAGTGCTTCCATTAGCAATAAGTTTTGCTATTTCGAACTCCCTGGCTGACAACTTTTCAAGCAGTGCATAAGCTTCGTGACATTGTTCATGATGTTTGTCTATTTCTTTAAAAGTGACCATGGCATTTTGAACTTTTTCAAGTAACACATGATTAGGTGCAGGTTTTTGTAATAACGTATATGCCCCATCAGTCATCGCCATCACTGCAGTTTGGACGTCTACTTTTCCGGTATAAATAACAATAGGTATTCTAATATTTCTATCTTTAAGTAATTCTTGGAATTCTAAACCACCCATCTCTGGCATATGGAGATCTAGAACAATACAGCTGTCTCTGTCACTTAGTCTGTGTTCTAAAGCAGCAGACGCAGTAGCAAACGATTTCACTGTGTAACCTGCAAATCTGAATATATTTTCAAGAGTAAAGCGAACATCATATTCATCGTCAATAATATAGATAGAGCCTTTATTCATACAAAACTACCCTTTTATCTAACCACTAAAATTTAAAAGTTTTGTTTAAAATCACATAAATAAAATTCTAAAAATCTGGTTTACCTAATGACAAAAAGCCGCAACTCATAAATTAAAAAAAATTTCACTATAATTAAAACCCAAAAGCGTAATAAAAACAATAATCTTGCGATTTAATCTGCAGCTTTAATTCGACTAAATGTGCACCTAAATTTTGTTAAAAACAAAAGAAATATTTTTATTAATGTCCAGTAACAACAACAGTAAAAACGTAGTACTCGCCAGACACGGTAAATGATGTAATCCCCCCCGTTGACGATAAACTAACGCATATCAGCCAGTAGATTTTTAACTAATGTTTATTGTTTAAAGGGAAAAGGTTTAAAAATAGTGACAATTACTGCAGACATAAAACAGTATGCTTATTAAAATACCCATTTAAATGTTTTTTTGTTGTGGATAATAAATTGGCACCAATTGATTCTTTCTTCACAACCCTGACATGTTAATGTGATATTACAAGAAGTTAAATATAAGATTCTCTATGCACTTCGATTACATCATCATTGGTGCCGGTTCAGCCGGCTGCGTATTAGCTGCTCGCTTATCTGAGAACCCTGAAAATTCTGTATGTTTGCTCGAAGCAGGTGGTCCGGATAACAGTGTTCTCATACGTGCGCCCATAGGTGTGGCTGCCATGTTACCAACTAAAATCAATAATTGGGCATTTAAAACTATTCCTCAAAAAGGCTTAAACGGCCGTCAAGGTTATCAACCTAGAGGCAAAACTTTAGGGGGAAGCTCATCAACTAATGCCATGCTATACGTGCGTGGAAATAAGTGGGATTATGATACTTGGGCCAATTTAGGGAATGAAGGTTGGGCATATAAAGATGTACTACCTTATTTTAAAAAATCAGAAGGTAATGAAGTCTACTCCGACGAATTTCATAACAACGACGGTCCCCTAGGCGTATCGAACCCTACTGATGCTAGCAATCTTAATAATATGTTTTTTAGTGCATGCGAAGAACATGGTATTCCTTTTGTAGACGACTTTAATGGTGCTAAGCAGGAAGGTGCATTTTTTTATCAAAGAACGGTTAAAAATGGTGAACGTTGCAGTGCAGCGAAAGCATTTTTAACTCCTAATTTATCTAGGCCTAACTTAACGGTTATTACGCACGCTGTGACAGAAAAGATTCTGTTTGATGCTACCAAGGCCATAGGAGTACGTTATAAAAAAGGTAACCATGCAGTGGAAATAAAATCCACAAAAGAGGTTATTCTCAGTGCTGGGACGTTTGGATCCCCTCAAGTATTAATGTTATCTGGAGTAGGAGCGACCCAGCACCTATCAGAAAAAGGCATAGCCAGTGTTCATGATTTAGCGGGCGTGGGGCAAAATCTACAAGACCATATAGATTATGTGCAAACTTACAAAGTATCCAGTAAGGCAGATACATTCGGTATTTCTCTAACTGGAGGATTTAGGATTATTAGATCCATGTTTCAATGGAAAAAAAGTAGAACTGGCAAGATAACCAGTACTTTGGCAGAATCAGGGGCTTTTTTCCATACAAAAAAGGGATTGAGTGCTCCAGACGCACAATTTGTTTTTGTTCCTGGGATTGTTGACGATCATGCGCGAAAAATAAATACGGGCCATGGCTATAGCTGTCATATTACGGTCTGTCGCCCTGAAAGTCGCGGCGAAGTGAAATTGCAGAGCACCGATCCAACAGACACGTTGTTGATCGATCCTAATTTCTTGGGTGATGAAAAAGATATGCAAACGATCATGGCTGGTGCACAAAAAATGCAGACAATTTTAGAAGCAGATGCTTTCAGTGATATAAGAAAAAATATGCTGTATGTGGTCGAAAAAGATAATGCACAACAATTAGAGCAAGACATACGTAACCGTGCTGACACCCAATATCATCCAGTAGGAACCTGTAAGATGGGACCTGTGACAGATAACTTGGCGGTGGTTGACTCTGAGCTGAGAGTTCATGGTCTAAAAGGATTAAGGGTAGTCGATGCCTCTATCATGCCTAATTTGGTCAGTGGCAATACCAATGCACCCACCATCATGATTGCTGAAAAAGCAGCAGATATGATCTTAGCAGCCAATGCCTAACTAACAGGTTTAAACAAATACACGCAAAAAAACGAAGGTAAATAAAATCTTCGCTTTTTTATGTGAGTGAAGTGTCATCCTGAATATTGTCTATTTGCGGAGTTCTCTGCGTAATAATTTACCTACAGATGACTTAGGTAGCTCTTGCATGAATACAATTTTTTTCGGGATTTTGTAGGCCGTTAACAACACTTTACAATGAGCTAAAATGTCACTTTCAGACACCTCAGATTTAACAGTAATATAAGCACATACTTTTTCGCCTGTTTTTTCGTCTGGCTCGCCGATAACGGCGGCTTCTAATATTTCATCGTGCTGCGAGAGTACATCTTCAATTTCATTCGGATATACATTGAAGCCAGATACAATAATCATGTCTTTTAAACGATCGACAATCTTAATGGTGCCATCCTCTAAACAAATGCCTACATCCCCTGTTTTGAAAAAACCGTCTTTAGTTATCGCCTTCGCAGTTTCTTCGGGCATATTCCAATAACCTGCCATCACTTGTGGACCCCTAACCACGATTTGGCCTTCTTCAACAATCTGATCGTTTTCATCCCAAAGCTGTATTTCAGTACCCTCTACAGGCTTACCTACAGTGCCAAGACGCTCTTTTCCAGGTCGATTGAAACACACAACCGGTGAAGTCTCAGATAAACCATATCCTTCTGAAATAGAACAACCGGTAGTAGTTTTCCACATATTGACCGCTGTGGAAGTGAGAGCGGTACCACCAGAAATTGTTATTTTTAATGCAGAAAAATCTAATGCTTTGAACTCTGGATGCATACACAAACCTACAAATAAGGTGTTAATACCCGCAAAACCAGTAAATTTAAAAGGTTTGATGGCTTGCACAAAAGCATCCATGTCACGTGGATTAGGGATCAAGATATTAAGATTGCCACTGGTGGCAAATACCAACATATTTACACTAAATGCATAGATATGATAAAGAGGTAAAGGACAGACAAATATTTCTTCACCTTCAGTACAACCTTCCTTCAAAACTAATCGAGTCTGTTCTGCATTCGCCATAACGTTGCTATGAGTCAAACAAGCACCTTTTGATACACCTGTGGTACCTCCGGTATATTGCAACACTGCGTTGTCACTCAAACAGTTTGGTGGCCTTGTGGCTAAAACTGCATCTGCACAGTCGGATAATATTTGATTAAAGCTGACACAGCCGCTCGGCGCATTCATATCGCCGGTTAACAAGTCCGTGGCGCCAGTCGTTATGACCAATTCAATGTCAGTGTGTTCTTTAACTTCATTAAATTTTGGTAATAAATCGCTCAATAGAATAATCGCTTTAGCACCAGAATCTATGAATTGATGCTGCATTTCTCTGGGAGTGTACAATGGGTTAGTGTTAACAATAACTAATCCTGCACGAAGCGCCGCGTAAGCAGCAATCGGATATTGATTCAAATTGGGCAGTTGAATAACAATGCGGTCACCTGGCGACAAACTTTTTTGCTGTTGAAGCCAGCAGGCTAAAGCCTTAGATTTTGCATCAATTTGAGCGAAACTCAAGGTTTGGCCTAAACAAGAAAAAGCAGGCTTATCAGCATATTTCAATAAACTGTGCTCAATTAGGTCAGCAATATTATTAAACTCAAGATTAATCAATGTTTGGGTCATATTTTTCTTCTTAGTTGGTACTAGCGAATATAAAGCTTGTAGATAAGATTATGCACGGCTGTGCCAAAAGGGGGAAATAATAATTTTCCAAAGCTTAATCGTCCACGTGACAAAATAGATTTAGCATGAGAAAAAGTCTTAAAACCCTCTGAGCCGTGATAACTTCCCATACCGGAGGAGCCAACTCCTCCAAACGGTAAGTCTTCGGCAGCCACATGAAAAGCCGCATCATTAATACATACACCACCTGAATGAGTACTTTTTAATATTTTGTCTTGACAGGTTTTGTTAAAACTATATATATACAAAGCGAGTGGTCGTTCGCCATCGTTTATATATTCAATCGCTTCATCTAAGGTGTCATATTCAAGAATAGGTAGCAACGGCCCAAAAATTTCTTGTTGCATAACCTGCATCTGGTTATTAACACCATGGATTAAGGTAAGCGGCATTTGTCTGGTTTTCGCACAACCCGGATCACCACCTAAAGGTCTAACAACAGCTCCTTTGGCTAGAGCATCATCAATTAATGATTGCAAGCGAGTATGTTGAGCTGGATTGATAACACTGGTGTAATCTTTATTGTCCTTTACCGATGGGTACATACGCTCAAATGTTTTCTCGATCGCATCAATTAACTGCTGGGTTTTTCCTTTAGGACAAAAAATATAATCTGGTGCGACGCAGGTTTGACCGGCATTCAGAGTTTTACCCAAAATAAATCTATCTACGGCAATATTAATATCCATATCATCTGCAATAATAGCAGGTGATTTTCCACCTAATTCCAATGTGACGGGAACCAAGTGCTCGGCTGCAGCACGCATCACCAATTTTCCTACATTAGTTGAGCCTGTAAAAAATAGGTGATCAAAAGGTAAGGATGAAAATACAGCTGCAACACTTGCATCGCCTTCGACAATACTTATTTTATTAGGCTCAAAATATTTGTCTACTAACTGCTTAATAATACTCGCAGTATGAGGTGTGTATTCAGACATTTTTATCATGGCTTTGTTACCTGCGGCCAGCGCAGCAGTGAGTGGGCCTAAGCCCAAAAAAACCGGATAGTTCCAAGGTACAATTATGCCTATCACACCCAGTGGCTGATACTCCACTCTGGCAGATGCAGGCTGCAGTAACAAACTTAAATGTCGCTTACTGGGTCTCATCCACTTCTTTAGATGGTCAAGAGAGTAGTTAATCCCTTGAACTGTGGTGAGGATATCACCAATTTTTGAATCATCACTAGAACGGCTTCCAAAATCCTGATCCATTGCCTTTATTAAGGCATCCTGGTTTTCCAGTAATAACGCTTTTAATGCTTTTAAATCTTGCTGTCTTTGCTGAATTTCGGGAAAAGGCGTTTTCTTAAAAGTGTTTTTGAGTGTTGTTAAAATGTCAGTTAAATCGGTTTTTATAGCGTCTTCAGTCATTAGTTTGTCTTTTCCGAATAAGTTATATCTAGAGTAATTTATACTCGAGGATGATATGGATGAAATAAGAATTTGTTAAAATAAAAACCAATATAATAACTAATTGATGACAAACCATTAAATGAATTTATGCCAAATGTTTATCTTTACGGTATTCGCCAGGTGCAAAATTGGTCCAACGTTTGAAAGCACGGTTGAAATTACCAATATTGGCAAAACCAACTAGGTAACCCACTTCACTCAAAGATAGATGACTTTGTGTAATGTATTCCAGTGCGAGTTTCTTTCTCGTTTCTTCTAATAAATCTCGATAACACGCATCTTGCTCGCTTAGTTTTCTTTGCAGATTTCGGAGACTCATACCAATCTGCTTAGCAATATCAGTTTGAGTCGGCGTGCCTAAAGGCAACATGTCATGGATACTATTTTTAACTATTTGCACAACGTCATTCTTATCGAGCCTTGAAAGAAATTCATTCAGCATCTTTTCGTGGGATTGAGTGATCAAAGGATTCCCCCCAAGTAGAGGTTCTTTCAAAATAGTGGTATTACAGCTGAATGAAATTTCATCTTGGTCAAAATTCACTAGGCAATCAAAAAAATCACCCAGAAACTGAAACGTGTCCCCGGTATTCGACCAATTCAGATTGACTTCCTGGGGTTTAAAATTGTGGCTTGAGCATTCTCTGGCAAATTTAACCAAGGTCGCAATAAAAATGATGATAGAATTTTGGGATAAAACAGGTCTATTAGTAGACTCATAAAGAAATGGCGTGAGTACTAATTTACAGACCTTAGGACCTTCTTCTATCTTGATGGAACAGGTGTTAGAAACCACTTTTTTATAGCGTTCAATACGTTTGAACGCGTCATATAAATTGTTAGACGCCATCATTGCATAGCCTAGTGTATGGAAGGTGCCGGGATGAAAATTTTCAGCTACAGTTATTGCAAAATCATGACGTTTTTTTAAATGATTACAATATTCGATTAACTGAGACACTCTTTCAGCAGAAATCCTAGATTCTGGGACTTTAAAATCAGACGTTTTAATACCGCAATCAGCTAAGACGCTATTAAAATCGATGCCCCATTCGTCCATGGCTCGTTTTATGGGGATAAGCCAGCCACTGAGCACTGAAAAATAATCTGTCATACTAAAAACTTGTCGCTTTGAATAAGTTATTAATTAGCATATTGCATCATATGATAAGTAATTGGCATAGAGATTATGTTTTTTATTTTTTTTATTTGTATCATTAATGTAGGCATTTTGTTTAAATTCAATCTGGTCTGACCTATTTGGTTAACAATTAAACATGGGAACTATCATGTCCACTAGCAAACACACAAAAAAGTTACTCGCTGCTGCAATAACAACAGCTTTATTTTCTTATTCAGCTACAGCTGCAGAATTTTATTTTGGTGAAGATGACGATGTTAGTCTTCAAATCACCTCACGACTTTCAATAGGTTCTAGCTGGCGGTTACAAGATGCAGATCCTTATTACATTGGCACAACAAATGGTGGCACTGGTAACACATCCACCACAGACGATGGCAATCTTAACTTTGGTAAAAATGACGCTTTTTCTCAAATCATAAAAGGCTCTCATGATTTTAACCTAACCAAAGGAAACATTGGCGCGTTTGTACGGGTTAAATATTGGCATGACTTTGAATTATCTGATGGTGACAGACCCCATGGTAATTCTGGTAATGGTTATACCCCTGGTGAACCATTAAGTGACGATGGTTTTACCCAATTTGGCCAGTTTTCTGGTATCGAGTTAATGGATGCTTATATCTTTGGTACCTTTGACATAGGTGATGTTCCATTAGACGTCCGTTTAGGACGTCAAGTTGTCAGCTGGGGTGAAAGTACCTTTATTCAAGGCGGACTCAATTCATCTAACCCATTTGATGTGAACGCATTACGTCGCCCAGGTGCTAGCCTAAAAGAAGGATTATTACCGGTTGGCATGTTGTTTGTTAATGCGGGTTTGACTGAAAATCTTAGTGTTGAAGCTTTCTACCAATATGAATGGGAAAAAACCCAAATTGACGGCTGTGGTACATATTTCTCTGGTGCTGATTTTGCGGCTGATGGCTGTAACTTTGTATCAGTTGGACCTCTTGGCGATCAAGCCGGTCTGGCAGCAGGAATTGCGGCAAAACGTCAAGCTGACGTAGAGCCCGACGACGGGGGCCAATATGGTGTTGCTTTTCGTTATTACGCACAAGAATTGAATGATACTGAGTTTGGTTTTTACTATATGAATATTCACTCTCGATTACCGTTAATCAGTGCAGTGCGTGGTTCCTGGCGTGGATTTAATCCAGCCTTACCGGTATTTTTACCTTGGGCTAATGCAGTTGAATTAGATGCAGCCTTCCCTACCCTGGCTGCTGGAGCCGAAGCAGGGGTATTGACACCTGAGCAGATGGGACAATTTGGTTTAGCTAGCCTTTTACAATCTACAGGCGTAGAACGAGATACCATCGATGCTCTTAACCCTGGTTACAAAATCGAATTTCCAGAAGATTTAAAATTTTATGGTCTTAGCTTTGCTACCAATGTTGCAGGTTTTGCCTTGTCTGGTGAAGTATCTTATAAACCTGACACACCCATTCAGATAAGTGGGCCAGAAATTCTTAACGGAGTGTTGTCTGAACAACCATTTCTTCGTTATTCCTCTCGAGTCCTGGCTGTTAACCCCGGAGAACTTTCAAGAGGTTGGGATGAGTTTGATGTCACCCAAATTCAAATAACTGCATTACAGTTTTTTGATCGTGTATTAGGTTCATCTCGGATGACTGTCATCGCTGAAGCAGGTGTTATTTTGACTGATGATATTGAAGCTGCAGACCAAAAATATGGTCGAAACTCAGTATTTGGATTAGGAGATTTTGATGCAGGTGGTGGCATTAACTGTACAAACTTAGTCGCTGCAGGCGCTCTTTCGGGTGACTGTAAAGATGATGGTTATGTAACAGATACTGCATGGGGTTATCGTGTTAGAGCCCAGCTTGCATATCCTAATGTATTTGCTGGTGTATCTCTTTCACCCACAATTGATTGGCAGCATGATGTGTCTGGTTACTCACCCGATCCAGGTCAACAATTTAATGAAGGCGCTAAGTCATTTGGCGTATCTCTAGAAGCCGTTTATCAGCAAACTTATTCAGCCTCTATGAGCTTTAGGAGCTTTAGTGGTGGCGATTATAATATTTTGTCAGATAAAGACTTTCTTGCATTAAGTATTGGTATTACGTATTAAAAGGATAAAACAATGAAAAAATTATTCACTTCTATAAGTGTATTATGTTTGAGCCTAGCAGCGCACAATGCTGTTGCTAAAGTAACAGCAGAAGAAGCGGCAAAACTAGGCACTTCTCTAACGCCAGTTGGAGCACAAATGGCGGGCAATGCTGCGGGTACAATCCCAGCATGGACCGGTGGCCTAAATACTAAAAACTCAAAGCCAAGCGAGGACCCTGGTCGTCCATCGAATCCCTTTGCTTCTGATAAAGTGTTATTTGAAATAACCAATGCAAACTTGTCAACTTACCAAGCTAATTTAAGCCCTGGCCAAATTGCGATGTTTAATAAATATCCTGATTATAAAATGCCAGTGTATCCAACACGTCGCACAGCTGCATATCCTGAAAAAATTTATGATGTTATCAAAAAAAATGCAGTGACTTCAGTGCTAGTGCAAGGTGGTAATGGGTTAAAATCTTTTGATACAGCAATTCCTTTTCCCATCCCACAAGATGCTAACGAGGTAATTTGGAATCATATTACTCGCTTTCGTGGAGGTACCGCTAAACGAGAATTTACCACTATACCTGTACAAGCCGACGGCTCATTTGTAGAAGTAAAAATGAATGACCAATTAGTTTGGCCTGAATTTCTTGAAGGTGGCAGAGATGCCGAGAAAGACGCGAATATTCTTTTTTATTACCTACAAGTCATTACGGCACCTGCACGTTTAACGGGTACTGCTTTATTAGTTCACGAAACTATTGACCAAGTAGAAGAAGCCCGAAAAGCTTGGGTATATAACTCTGGACAAAGACGAGTACGACGTGCACCTAACGTTTCCTATGATGGACCTGCAGCAGGTACTGATGGTTTAAGAACCACGGACAATTATGATATGTATAACGGAGCACCAGACAGATACAACTGGAAATTAGTCGGCAAAAAAGAAATGTACATTCCGTACAATTCTTATAACTTGATGAGTACTGATATAAGCTATGAAAACGCTGTACAACCGGGGCATTTAAATTCTGACAACTTACGTTATGAGTTACACCGCGTATGGGAAGTAGAAGCGACACTAGCTGAAGGTGAGCGTCATATTTATGCCAAGCGAACCTTTTTTATAGATGAAGATACATGGGGTGCATCAGTTATTGATCATTACGATGGTCGTAACGAATTGTGGCGTATGTCTGAAGGTCACAATGTGATGTTTTATGATGTAGATACACCTTGGATGGTAGCAGAGACCCTGCATGACCTAAATTCTGGACGGTATTTGGTGACAGGCCTAAGTAATGAAGAACCTAGATTCATGACTTGGGGAGGAGTGGAACAGCGCAAAGCGTTCTCCTCATCAGCTCTACGACGTCTTAGTCGTTAAGTTGTAAGAAAAAAAAAGGCTGAAATATTCAGCCTTTTTTTTCTTCAATGTTCTTTAATAATGAACATGCAACTTGTGTTGTTTCGGTTCAGAAGTTTAAACAAAAACTATATTAAAATTTCAATCCACTATTTCACTAACATTGCTTGCATTACAAAATGAATGTGAACAAAAAACATTCAGCTAAAAAAATGACGTAATCGTTAAATTATTCTCCCCACAAATACGAGCGCTGCCTCAGGAAAGTTTGTTTGAATAAAAGCAATTCATCATCACAAACATAAGCAATATTCAGAACTGGTTTGCACAATGGTGGAAGTTCTTATTTTGAATTTTGAATGACGTAAAAACAGTTGAGTAATACCAACAGCTCGCCAACAGCCGGGACATTATTGATATAAAATGAATGTCGATATACTTCTTACCTATTCTCCTCAGGATACAATAAAGCCGAGTGTACAATGTAATTTTAACAGATTAGGCATTTAGCCCAAAACCTTGGACTTTTCAAGGCTATAAACATCAAAAAATGCCCTAAATAGTCAAACGCAGCAGTACATCAGCACAAACGTTTACCAAATTACCATGCGTGTTTTGTTAAATATATTTACTCGCGATAAGTGAATTTTACTACATGGGTAGAAAAATTAACGCGATTACATCGTTACTATAATCGTTAGTAGTTTTATACTCACGGTATCCCTTAGCTGCCGATACACCCAAAGTATAAAATTGTTGTGTAAATTCATAAATCACTGACAAACTTTTACCATCCTCGATATTCAGGTATTGTTTTGGTATATCAAGTTTACTGCCAACTTCAATATTGCTATTACTCGATACTGAAATAATCATACCGTCACGCTGACAATAGACTGCAAAAGCGCCCTCCATAACATGGCCCTTTTCATCACTTGGAAGTGATTCATCTAACATTGTACTGAATTGTGGTTCACTATCAAACACGATGCCTATGCCACCCACTATCTTGGTTGAGTCAGCTAAGTCACGCACCGCCGCATTGTAAATATAAGTAGGTCTATGGTTATATAAGGGTGTGACAACAAACGACGAAACACTATAGCACTGACTATTCTCGAGTTTCAACGCGTTGTGATAACCTGTTGTATCATCTAGTTTTTGACCGATAATGTGTAATTCATCCTGATTAGAAACAGCTACCACTATCCCCTTACTATCATATAAATATAGGTTGGTATAAACCGTATACAAGTCGTTAATATGACTGAGAATATTTGTGATTTCTTGGCGCTCTTGCTGACTAGTTTGAAGCTTCACTAATAATTCGCGGAAGGCAGAGGTTAATGCCCACCAACGAGAATCATTAGCACGTTCGAAAAGGTTTCGATCCATAATATTGACTGACAGTGAGGCTAAAAACTTTGCGTCGTTTAATTGTGATGAGACCACTGTATCTTGCAAACTACTGATAGAAGAACTAAAGACATTAGAAATATTGGTACCAATTTCCTGAATTGCTTCCAGTACTGGCATAAATTCCCGAGCTTTTTTTCGCGCTGAGGTAATCTTGCCGTTCAGTACCACTAAACTAAGGTCGTTATTCACCTCAACTGAATTTTTGGAGATCAGTTTTAACTCTGTTGGAAACAGCCTACCTTGCTCAATCAACTCAGAGGGAATTGAGATCTTACTTGTCTGAGTGCTACCACTAAAGTTCTTTAAAGGTGTCATTACCATGCCACGCCAACCTAGACCAAAGAAGCCTTGATAGCCATTCGTTTCACATAAGGTATATAAGCAATATTCCCCCCTAAACTTGACGATACAAGGCGGTTCAGGATAGTTAATATGCTTACCAATGCCTAAGTAACTCTCATTACTGCTTGCAGTAACAACTCCGTTACCATCAACTAATGCGATAATACTTGGGTCATTATTTTGCAAAAGATCACTGAATATTCCTTTCATCTCGTCATTAAAACGAAAGCAGAGGCAAATTACACCCACTACCTCCGAATTGATAAGGTTATCAGCTGTGATCTTACAGGAGTAAATCAGTGATTGATTTTTATCTGGCATCAAGTCGCTGTATCTGAAAACCTCAACATATTCGTCATGGGAGTTAATTGTCTGTTCAATAAGCGGATCTTTGCTATGACTGATAGGATTGTTTTTATCTAGGTGGCAGCGCACCTCACCCTGTGGACTAAGGATAATAATTTCATCATAAACACTGTACTTTTTCACATACTCAAGCAGTCGTTCACGGAGTAAATGCTGTGCCTCATTATTGGGCTCAGGATTTTTTAGAAAGGTACGAATATCAGCATCTGTTGAGAGAAATCCAACATCTGCAGTTCTTTCAAAGAGGTTACGGATCAATATATCAATCGCAACTTGGGCACGGGAACTATCATCGTGAGCCCGTTTTTTTAGATGCTCAAGTAACAGGTTGTGGATAAGTCTTTGCTGTAAATCGGCAAACTTAGATTTAGTTTCTTCCATGTCATTAATAATGGTCTCGGCTATATTGTAGCTGTTTATCTTGCCTAAAAGTGCGATTTTATCCCACCAAACACTGAGTGCTTGCAGCTTAGACTCATAATTTTTAACTTCGTAAAGTTCCTCTTTTAAGCAATTCTTATTTTTTTCCAATACAACGTCCATACTCACCTCTTTAGACAATTTAGAAAGTAAAATGTAAATTTTTTGTTATTGGAAGGCAAAAAGCGGGCCAAAATAATGATTGATTTCAAACATCTTTAACAAAGCATTTATCACTCTATTTTTAATGCTCAACATTAAGCGATAGCCATCTTGACCAACCGGTCAAGATGGCTATCGCGCCTCAGAGCGCAATATAATGGAAGAGTT